>Ga0207649_10000016_pt1 | contig 243843 bp, 250 predicted proteins | sample KBSC43metaG_FD_184317 | JGI IMG/M metagenome (GOLD analysis project Ga0207649, IMG submission 184317) | Corn rhizosphere microbial communities from Kellogg Biological Station, Michigan, USA - KBS C4-3 metaG (SPAdes) (version 2) | ecosystem: Host-associated > Plants > Roots > Rhizosphere >... | reverse complement strand
CGGGGGCGGCGGGGCTCGCCCGAGCCCGATCATCACTCCGGCGCCCGCCGCCCCCGTCCCGCCGCCGCCGCCCCCGCCTCCGCCCGTCCCGGTTCCGCCGCCCCCGCCGCCGCCTTCCGTGGGAACGACGAACTACAACGATACCGAATATAACCGCTCGAGCGGTCCGGTCGCCCATAGCGCGATCAGCGCCTACAATGCGGGCGCGACCGGCAAGGGCGTCAAGATCGCGCTGATCGACACCGGGGTGAACCCCAACCTCGCCGACTTCGCCGGCAAGATCGATCCGGCGAGCGCCGATCTGGTCGCCAATCGCGGAGTGGCCGATTCCGAAGGCCACGGCACCGCCACGGCCGCGACCGCGGCCGCCGCGCGCAACGGCAGCGGAACGCTCGGAGTCGCCTTCGACTCGACCATCATTTCGCTCAACACCGCCAACCCGAACAATTGCGACGCCGATGACGGCTGCAAGCACAGCAGCGCCGACATCGCCCGGGGAATCGACATCGCGCGCCTGAATGGCGCCCGGGTGATCAACATCTCGCTCGGCGGGGACGAGGCCAGCGGACTGGTCAACGCGGCCGTCCTTCGCGCCGCCGCCGCCGGAATCGTGGTGGTGATGTCCGCCGGCAACAACGGCGACGAGGCGACCGGCCCCAACCCCGAGGCCTTCGCACTCTCCGCCTCCGCCGCCGGCAACGTCATCATCGCCGGCGCGATCGACGGCTCGCGCAACATCGCCACCTTCTCCAATCGGGCCGGAAGCGGCGCTAACGCCTATCTGGCGGCGCTCGGATCGCGGGTCGTCGCGCCGGACGAAACCGGCACTCTCTTTTATTGGAGCGGAACGTCCTTCTCGGCTCCGATCATCAGCGGCGCGGTGGCGCTGCTCGCCCAAGCCTTTCCGAACCTCACCGGCCGGCAGATCATCGACCTTCTGTTCAACTCCGCCGACGATGCCGGAGCGCCGGGCACGGACGCTCTGTTCGGTCGCGGAATCCTCAACATCGCGCGCGCCTTCCAACCCCAAGGGGCGCTGGCGCTTCCCGGCTCGCAGGTGCCCGTCGATCCCAATGCGGGCGCGGGAACGACGGCGGGTCCGATGGGAGACGCTTCGCCGCGCCTCGCCGGAGTGGTCGTCCTCGACGGCTTCTCCAGGGCCTTCGTGATGAACATGGACCGGGCGCTCCGCCGCGCGCCGCGGGAGCAGCCGCTTGCCGGAGCGCTTCAGGCGGGGCTCCATACCGCCGGAGCGTCGGCGAGGGATATGGCGGTGTCGATCACCGTGAAGCGCAACCTGGCGGGCCAGCCGGAAGTCGGCCTCGCCCAGCTCGGACTCGCCTACGAGGACGACCGCAAGGCGCGGATCGTCTCCGGCCTCGCGATAAGCCGCCTGACTCCCAATACGGCGATGGCGTTCGGCTTCTCGGAAAGCGGACGCACGCTCCAGCAGCGACTCGCCGGTCAGAAGCAGAATGTCTTCCTCGTCGCCCGCGACCCGCTGAGCCGCCTGGGCTTCTACGGCGAGTCGGGAGCCAGCCTCGGAATCCGCCAGTCCTTCCGAGGCTTCGGCCTGACCGCGACCGGCGAGCGGGGCGAGGTCTACCGGCCCGGCCTCGACCGCTCGATTCCGCAGCCCGGCTATTCGGTGGGCTCGCTCAGCCTCGACCGCCGGTTCGGCCGGCTCGGGGTGACGCTTGGCGCGGTTCGGCTGGCGGAGCAGCGCAGCGTTCTCGGCGGCGAATTCTCCCCGACGCTGGTGGCCGGGGGGACGACGACCTGGTTCGCCGACGCCACCGCATCGCTCGCGCTCGGCCGCGGATGGGACGCCTACGCCTCCTACCGGCGCGGCTTCACCGGGCTTCGCGGAACCGGCGGCCTCGCCACCGGCGGACGGCTGTCGAGCGACGCCTGGGCGTTCGACGTGGCGAAGCGCGATTCGCTGACCGGCGGCGACCGGCTGGCGCTTCGGGTCATGCAGCCCCTCCGGGTCCGGTCGGGCGGGCTCGATCTCACCGTCCCGGTCTCCTACGATTACGCCACGCTCCAGGCGGGCTACGAGAACCGCTTCTTCAACCTCGCGCCGACGGGGCGGGAGATCGATGTCGAGGCGGCCTATTCACGGCCGTTCCTCGGCGGAGAGATCGGCGGCAATTTGTTCGCCCGCCGCGAGCCCGGGAACATCGCCCGCATCAACTCCGATCTCGGCGCCGCGATCCGCTTCACCCTCGGCTTCTAGAAAGGGGGGAACGCCCTCGGGTGCCGACCTTCGCCAGAATGACGCGACCGGTCAGTTGATCGTGATCACGCCGTCCACCGCCCGCCACTCGGCCGGGCGGATCAGATGCTGGTGAGCGACCCGTACGCTATGGATCGCCGCCTCGATGTTGATCCGCCAATGGTCGAGGAATCGGTGAAGCTCGGGGAAGCGCGGAGCGACGTCATATTGCTGCCAGACGAACAGCTGGATCAGCGCCGGATGGTCCGGCATGTAATAGCTGATCTCGGCGGTCATCAGGCCGTAGCCCTGGACCTGCAGCAGGAAATCGCGGTCGGTGCTCACCTCGCTCTCCCCTCGGGAAGAGCTTCAGAATAGCCGAACATCCTTAACGCGACGCTAACCATGACGCCTCCGTTCCCTTGCCTTGAGCAGGGGAAGGCGAAAATCGCCGGAGCGCGATCGGGTTCCGACTAGACTGTGAAGCTCTCGCCGCAGCCGCAGCTGCCCTTGGCGTTGGGATTGTCGAAGACGAAGCCGGCGGTGAAATCGTCCTCCTTCCAGTCCATCGTCGAGCCGATCAGGTAGAGAACGGACGCCGAGTCGATGAAGAAGGGCCCGGCCGGCGTGTCGATCCGCTCGTCGAACGGCTTCGCCTCCGCGACGTAGTCGACGGAGTAAGCGAGGCCCGAGCAGCCGCGGCGGGGGGTGGAGAGCTTCACGCCCAGCGTGCCTTCGGGCGCGCGCTCCATAAGCGCGGCCACGCGCGCTTCCGCGGCGGGGGTGAGTGTCACCGCAGCGGGGCGGACTCGGGTCTTCACTTCGCTCATCTTCGCCTCCTAAGCCCCTCCCCTTCAGGGGAGGGGTTGGGGTGGGGGATGTCAGATGCCGCGGCGCTCCAAGACATTCCCCGCCCCTCGATCCCCTCCCCTGAAGGGGAGGGGAGCACTTACAGCATCCCCAGCTCGAGCTTGGCCTCGTCGCTCATCCGCTGCGGGTCCCAGGGCGGGTCCCAGACCAGCTCGACCTCGGCATCGCCGATCCCGGGCACGGCGCCGACCCGAAGCTCGACCTCGCCCGGCATGGATTCGGCGACCGGGCAGTGCGGCGTGGTGAGGGTCATCTTGATCCGGGCATGATGCTCGGGCGTGATCTCGACATGGTAGATCAGCCCGAGATCGTAGATGTTGACCGGGATCTCCGGGTCGTAAATGTCCTTCAGCGCCTCGATCACGCCTTCGTAGAGGTCGCCGCCGGGCGCCTCCTCGCCCAGCGGCTCGGGCTTGCGGGCGAGGAAGCCCTCGAGATAGTCGCGCTTGCGCTCGAACGTCTCCGCCGCGTCGGAGACGCGCGCCTTCGGAGGCGAGGGCGCCTCGCCGACTTCCTCGACCTCGATCCTTCGCTCCTCGTTCACCCGAAGATCCTTCTCACCCGCTCGATTCCCCGCACCAGCGCCTCGACGTCCGCCGGCCCGTTATAGACTCCGAAGCTCGCCCGCGCCGTCGCGTCCACGCCCAGATCCGCCATCAGCGGCTGGGCGCAATGATGGCCGGCCCGGATCGCCACCCGGCTCTCGTCCAATATGGTGCCGACGTCGTGGGGATGCACCCCCTCGACCGCGAAGCTGACGATCCCGGCGCTGTCCTCCGGCCCGAACAGGCGGACGCTGTTGATCGCGCCGAGCGCGTCCCGCGCCGAGCGGACCAGAGCCTCCTCGTGCGCCGAAATGCCATCGAGCCCGATCGCCTCGACATAGCCGATCGCCGCCTCCAGACCGAGCACTCCGACGACATGCGGGGTGCCGGCCTCGAAGCGGGCGGGCGGCGGAGCGAAGGTCGTCTTCTCGAAGCTGACCTTGTCGATCATCGCGCCTCCGCCCTGCACCGGCGGCATCGACTCGAGCAGCTCGCCCCGCCCCCAAAGCACGCCGATTCCGGTCGGACCGTAGAGCTTGTGGCCGGAGAAGACGTAGAAGTCGCAGCCCAGAGCCGCGACGTCGACCTTCATCCGCGGCACGGCCTGGCAGCCGTCGAGCAGGAGGAGAGCGCCGACGCCGTGCGCCAGAGCCGCCGCCCGCTTCGCGTCGAGCACCGAGCCGAGCACGTTCGAGACATGGGCAAGGGCGACGATGCGATGCCGCTCCGTGAGCATACCGGCCATGGCGTCGAGATCGATCCGGCCGTCCCCGGTCAGCGGCGCGACGTCGATGACGGCGCCCGTGCGCTCGGCGATCATCTGCCACGGGACGATGTTGGAATGATGCTCGAGCACCGACAGCATGATGCGGTCGCCGGGCTTCAGGAAGGTCCCGCCCCAGCTCTGCGCGACCAGATTGATACCCTCGGTCGCTCCCCGCACGAAGATCACCTCGTCGGGAGAGCGGGCGCCGATGAAGGCGGCGGTTCGGCGGCGGGCGCGCTCGAAGGCCACGGTCATCTCGGCGGAGCGCTGGTACACGCCGCGGTGGACGGTGGCGTAGGTCTGCGAATAGCCGCGGGCGATGGCGTCGATCACCGAGCGCGGCTTCTGCGCCGTGGCCGCGGTGTCGAGATAGGCCCACCCTTCCGGGATGGCCGGGAAGTCGGAGACGAGGTCCAGGGGTGAACTTCCCCTCTCCCGCAGGCGGGAGAGGGCAGGGTGAGGGTCTTCCTTCCCTTCGGCGAGGCCCTGCCCAAGACCCTCACCCCAACCCTCTCCCGCAGGCGGGAGAGGGGGCTGGGCGGCGTCAGTCATCGGCGCCTCCCATCCAGGCTTCCGAATCGCTCCCGAAAGCCTCGCGCACCGCCTGCTCCCCGATCCGATCGACCGAGTCCGCGACGAAGGCGCGGGTCAGCAGCGCCTTGGCCTCGGCTTGCGGAACGCCGCGCGAGCGCATGTAGAAGAGCGCGTCGCGGTCGAGCTCGCCGACCGTCGCGCCGTGGGCGCATTTGACGTCGTCGGCGAAGATTTCCAGCTCCGGCTTGGCGTTGACCTGGGCGGTGCGGGAGAGGAGCAGGCCCTTGAGCGACTGCTCGCCGTCGGTCTTCTGGGCGCCGCGCGCCACCTCCACCCGGGCGGCGACCGAGCAGATCGCCCGGTCGTCGGCGACCGAGCGCCAGACCTGTCGGCTGGTGCCGGAGGGCTGGTCGTGGCGGACGACGAGGTTGGCGTCATGACGCTGCCGGCCGCGCGCCAGAAGCGCTCCGCCCGCCTCCGCATAGGCGCCTTCGCCGGCGAGGCGCAGCTGGCCATCGAGCCGCGTGTCGGCGCCGCCCGCCGCAAGGGTGGTGGAGACGAGGCTGGCGCCCTCGCCGATCGTGGCTCGGTCGACCAGGCTGACGAAGCCGCTCGCGGTCAGGATTCGCCGCGCCAGCATCAGCCGAGCGCCTCGAAACAGCGTGATCCCCGTCACCCGATTGGTCCAGCCGTCGCCCATGAAGGTCTCGACCACGGACGCCTGCGAACCGACGTCGAGCTCGATCTGCGCGGGGAGATGGTCGGCCGCGCCCGTCGTCGCGTGGACGATCTGGATGAGGCCCGAAGACGCGTGGCCGCTGCCCAGCTTAAGGGTCCAGCCGCGCCGCCCCGCCAGCCGGCCGAGCGCGTGGTCCTCGGCGTCTACCGACATGTCTCCGATCCCCACGGGCCCAAGGCGGCTCCGCTCCGCGACCAGCGCGCCGTCGACGAACAGAAGCCGCGGCCCCTCGAGCGCGCAGTCGATCCACGGAAGCACGGCCGGGGCCGCGCCCGCCGGCTCGCGGGCGGCGATTCCGGCAAGCGCGGAAAGGTCGCTCCAGCGCCAGGATTCGTCGCGGTTGGAGGGAAGGTCGAGAACCATCGTTACGCCGCCACCCCGACATAGCCTTCGCGCTCGAGCTCGTGCGCGAGCTCCGGCCCGCCCGAGCGGACGATCCGGCCGTCGGCGAGGACGTGGACGAAGTCCGGAACGACGAGGTCGAGCAGCCGCTGGTAATGGGTGATGAGAAGCACCGCCTTGTCGGGCGCGCGCATGATCCGGTTGATCCCCTCCGCGACCACTCGAAGAGCGTCGATGTCGAGCCCGGAATCGGTCTCGTCGAGCACGGCGAGACGCGGCGCGATGATGCCCATCTGGACCATCTCGTTGCGCTTCTTCTCGCCGCCCGAGAAGCCGACGTTCACGTTGCGCTTCATCATGTCCATCGACACTCCGAGCGCATCGCCCTGCGCCCGCGCCAGCCGCAGGAAGTCGCCCGCCGACATCTCCGCCTCGCCCCGAGCCCGCCGCTGAGCGTTGAGCGCGGTGCGGAGGAACTGGACGTTCGACACGCCGGGTATCTCGACCGGGTACTGGAAGCCGAGGAACAGCCCGGCGGCGGCGCGCTCGTCCGCCTCCATGTCGAGCAGGTCCTTGCCGTCGAACGCGACCGAGCCCCCCGTCACCTCATAGCCCTCGCGCCCGCCGAGCACGTAGCCAAGAGTCGACTTGCCCGCGCCGTTCGGCCCCATGATCGCGTGGATCTCGCCCGCGTTCACCTCGAGCGAGAGACCCTTGAGGATCGCCTTGCCGGCGACCGTGGCGTGGAGGTTTTCAATTTTCAGCATCGATGCAGGTCCAAGAGTTCGATCGTTCCGAGCGTAGTCGAGGGGCGATCGGATGTTGTGAAGAGCTCTGCGGTCACCCCACGCTCCCTTCGAGGCTGATGCCGAGCAGCTTCTGCGCTTCCACGGCGAACTCCATCGGGAGCTGCTGGAGGACCTCGCGGGCGAAGCCGTTGACGATCAGGGCGACGGCGTCCTCGCGGGAGAGGCCGCGGCTCATCGCGTAGAAGAGCTGGTCGTCGCTGATCTTGGAGGTCGTCGCCTCGTGCTCGATCTGGGCGGTGGGGTTCCTGACTTCGATATAGGGCACGGTATGGGCGCCGCACTTGTCGCCGAGCAGGAGGCTGTCGCACTGCGTGAAGTTGCGCACCCCGTCGGCGTTGGCGAGGACCCGGACGAGGCCGCGATAGGTGTTGTCGGAGCGGCCGGCGCTGATCCCCTTGGAGACGATGGTCGAGCGGCTGCCCCGGCCGATATGGATCATCTTGGTGCCGGTGTCGGCCTGCTGGCGGTTGTTGGTCACCGCCACCGAGTAGAATTCGCCGACGCTCTCCTCCCCCTGGAGGATGCAGGACGGATATTTCCAGGTGATGGCGGAGCCGGTCTCGACCTGGGTCCAGCTGATCTTCGAGCGGGCGCCGCGGCAGGCGCCGCGCTTGGTGACGAAATTGTATATCCCGCCCTTGCCCTCGGAATCGCCGGGATACCAATTCTGTACGGTCGAGTACTTGATCTCGGCGTCGTCGAGGGCGACCAGCTCGACCACCGCGGCGTGGAGCTGGTTCTCGTCGCGCATCGGCGCGGTGCAGCCTTCGAGATAGGAGACGTAGCTGCCCTTGTCGGCGACGATCAGGGTCCGCTCGAACTGTCCGGTATTGGCGGCGTTGATCCGGAAATAGGTCGACAGCTCCATCGGGCAGCGCACCCCTTCCGGGATGTAGACGAAGGTGCCGTCCGAGAAGACCGCGCTGTTCAGGCAGGCGAAGTAATTGTCGCGCTGCGGAACCACGCTCCCCAGCCATTTGCGGACCAGGTCGGGATATTCGCGAACCGCCTCGGAGATGGAGCGGAAGATCACTCCCGCCCGCTCGAGCTCCGCCCGGAAGGTGGTCGCGACGGAGACCGAGTCGAACACCGCGTCGACCGCGACCTTGCGGGCGCCCTCGACCCCGGCGAGGACCTTCTGCTCCTCGATCGGGATCCCGAGCTTCTCGTAGGTCCGGCGGATCTCCGGGTCGAGCTCGTCCAGCGAGGCGAGGGTCGGCTTCGCCTTCGGCTCGGCGTAATAATAAGCGTCCTGGAAATCGATCGCCGGGATGTCGAGCTTGGCCCAGCTCACCTCCTCCATCGTCAGCCAGGCGCGATAGGCCTTGAGGCGCCATTCGAGCAGCCATTCCGGCTCGTTCTTCTTCGCCGAGATGTAGCGGACCGTATCCTCGGAGAGGCCCTTGGGGGCGAATTCCTGCTCGATGTCCGAGGAGAAGCCCCATTCGTAGGTGGAGGCGCGGTCGACCGCCTCCTGCGCTTCGCGGTTGCGCGTCTGGACCGGATCGGCGTCGCTCACTGGGGCATCTCCGACAGGGCGGCGAGCGAGACGCCCTGAAGGGCGCCCCGGACGGCATGGTTGGCGGCATTGAGGTGCGGCTTCACCCGGCAGCTCCCTTCGAGCGCGCAATCGAAGCTGGCGCCCTCGATGCAATTGGTCATGGCGATCGGCCCCTCGACCGCCTCGATGATGTCGGCGAGGCTGATCCCGCCCGCCTCGCGCGCCAGCCGGAAGCCGCCGCCGGTGCCGCGCGCCGAGCTGAGCAGGCCGGCCGAGGCGAGCCGCCCCATCAGCTTCTGGGCGGTGGGCAGCGGCACTCCGGTCTCGGCGGCGAGCAGGCCCGCGGTGAGCCGCGCCCCCGCTGGATGGCGGGCGGCGGCGGCCATCATCACGACGGCATAATCGGCGAGAGAGGTAAGGCGCATGGTTCCAATCGGACTGAATCGTTCCGATTGCGCATGTGGCGGCGGCGGGCTGCTAAATCAAGCCGAATCCCGCCTCGGTCACCCGTCGCAGGCGCAGCCCTTGCCCTTGTGGCAGATCTTGTCGCGCGCGATGCAGCTGTCGCCGCACGCCTTGCCGACCGAGCAGATTCGGCAGCAGCCTCCCTGCGCCGCGCAGGACGAGTAGCCGGACGGGCCGACCGCGAGCGTGGCCGCGGCGGCGATGAGGGCAAGGCCGCGCATCATTTCGAGGCCGCCGCCGTGTCGCCCTCGATCAGGGCGGCGACGCTGTCGTGGAGCGCCTGGTTCTCGACGACGAAGAACAGGCCGCCGCGGCCGTTCTGGCTGCTCGAGCACTTGCCTGAAAGCGCGCCCTGCTGGTTCATGTCGCCGAAGATGGCATAGGGGCGCTCGCCGGCCGTCGACACTCCGATCTTGCCGTGATTGCCGCTTCCGCCCTTCAGGTCGATCGGCCGGCCCTGCCAATGGCCGCTCGTCGCGATCTCGACCGCGCCGGGCTTCGCCAGCGCGGGCGTCCAGCAGGCGATCGGGCTTCCGGCGACGGTGGTCGGGATTTTCGGGGTGGCCCACCAGGTCGCGGCGCGAAGCGGCACTCCGCCGAGTTGGGCCGAGACCAGCTGCCAGGGCGGAACGTTCAGCCGGGAAGGCTTGGAGATCAGCCGCACGCCGGTCGACAGCGTGACGTCGATCACTTGAGTGCTGGCCGAGCGCCGCCCGAGGCGGGCGACCTTGGCCTGGAGCGCGGCGGGCCCGCCATTGCGGACGAGGATCGGGCTCGCGAGGTCGGTGACGACGCTTGCGTTGGCGAGCGCGTCGAGCACCTGGCCGACATCGTCGGCGCTGAGCCGGACCGCGAAGAAGTGCTGGCTGAACTTCAGATTATTGGGGCGGTTGATGCACCCGAGCGTATTTCCGTCGCCCGGGCGCGGCCGCGCCTTTGCGCCGGCGGCGGGCCATGACGGCGTGGTCACCTGGAGGAGCAGGCCGTCGCCCGCCTCGGTCCAGGCGAGAATACCTTTCGAATGCCCCCAAGGCGCGCCGCAGGATTCGGAGCATCCGGCGATCGCGGGATGCCTGTAGAATTGATCGTTCCAGACGACGTAATTGTAATCGCCTTCCCAGATCCTGGCGAACGTGGCTCCGAGCGGGTCGTCCGCTCCGCTCCCGACCAGCCCGGTCCCCGCCGCCAGGGTCGGGCGCAGGCTCGTCGCCGCCGCATAAGCCTGGCTGTAGGCGCCGTTATGGGCGGGGCTCCCTCCGAACGGACAATGCCGGTCCGAATCCGCCGCCTGGGTCGGCGCCGTTCGGATGTTGAACTTGAAGACCGCGAGCCAGTCCGGAACCTCGGGCTCCCCGGCGGCAGGCGCGGGCGAGGATGCCTCGGGCTGCGCGAAAGCCGCCGGCGACGACGCCGCGAGGGCCAGTCCGACGAGGCCGCAGATCCATGAGTGCATCGCGCTTGTCCTCCCCGAGCGGCGAGAAACCTGCCCCCGATCAAAGGCCATGGCCGCGTCTAGATTGATCCGAAATGGATCCCACAAAGGTGCTCCGCGGCGGCAACGTATCCGAATCGGAGCGAAGGCCGGCTCGGTTGGTGGCTAATCGAAAGGGCTTGGCCGGCGCTGCGGAGGATTCAGCGCGATCATCGGCAATAGACGCTGCTTTACGCAATTTCATGTTGCGCCATTGTCAATTTCGCTGGTCCATAAAGCACCGAAACGAACTATGTTTCCGCGTAGGGGAACTGCTCGTGGTGTGTTCAAGTGACTGATTCTGTCGCTTCTTTCGTGGTGGACCGTACACGTTTTACAATAGTCGCCGAGGCCCTGGCTCCGGAGACGAGTCTCGGCATTGTCGCCAGGGCGATGTACAACGAACGTCGCGTTCGCGATCATGTTGCCGATCTTGCGCTGTTCGGTGAGCCCGCTTGGGATATTCTGCTCGACCTGTTCGCCTCCGAAGCGGAGGGAAAGGCGGTCTCGATCAGCAGCGCCTGCCTCGCCGCCGCCGTGCCGATGACGACGGCTCTGCGCTGGGTGACGCGGCTCGAGGAAGAGGGCCTGATCGAACGCAGCGCCACCGGCGACCGCCGCCGGATCAACGTCCACCTGACCCGCTCCGGACGCGAGCGGGTGGAGCGGATCGTGGTCGCCATGGCCGGGGCTCAGAAGGCGCGGCCGAACTGCCAGCGTGAGGCGCCGAACGGCCGCTGAGCGGCCCTCCTCCACGTTTATCAAAACTTCTTGCAAAGACTGCATGAAAAGAGATGATGCGCGTCGATTCGGGGGGCGGATCGAATGGCGTTGCAGCTCATCCACAGGCTGGCCGAGGCGGTCCTGCACGAGACGGCTCTGTTCGCCGCGAGCGGCTTCTTCCTGCTCGGCCTTTCCGACCTTGCCGTAGACCTGATCTGGCTGCGGCTTCGCCTGCGCCCGAGCCCAAGGGGATGGCCGCCCGTGCCGCCGGTCGCCGACGTTTCGACCGTCGCCGTCTTCATCCCCGCCTGGGACGAATCGTCGGTCATCGGGCCGATGCTTCGCGGCGCCTCCCGCGCGTTCGGAGCGGCCGACGTGCGCGTCTACGTCGGCTGCTATCCGAACGATCCGGCGACGATCGCCGCGGTCGCGGGGGTGGACGACCCGCGGGTGCGCGCGGTGATCGGCTCCGATCCTGGTCCTACCACCAAGGCGGAGTGCCTCAACCGGCTGTGGGGCACGCTGCTCGCGGATGAAGTCGGAGGCGCCGCCCCGGCCGAGGCCATTCTCCTCCACGATGCCGAGGACGTGGTTCATCCCGACGAGCTCGCGCTCGTCGCGGCGCTCGCCGGCGCGTTCGACCTCGTCCAGATCCCGGTCCTGCCGCTGATCGATCCGAACTCACGCTGGGTTGGAGGCCATTATGCGGACGAATTCTCGGAATCGCACGGCAAGGAGCTGGTCGTTCGCCAGGCGCTCGGCGCCGCGCTCCCGTCCGCCGGGGTCGGCTGCGCTTTCTCCCGCGCGGCGCTTTCGGCGATCGCGGACAGGAACGGCGGCGGCCCGTTCGACGCCGAGAGCGTCACCGAGGATTACGAGCTGGGGCTCAAGGTCGCGGCGCTGGGCGGCCGGTCCGCCTTCATTCGCCGCCGCGACTCCGCCGGCCGGCTGATCGCGACGCGCGAATATTTCCCCGGCACCTTTCGTGCCGCGGTCGCCCAGAAGTCTCGGTGGACGGCGGGGATCGCGCTGTCCGGCTGGGACCGGCTCGGCTGGCGCGGCGGAGTGGCCGAACGGTGGATGCGGCTGCGCGACCGGCAGGCGCCGCTCGCCGCGCTCCTCCTCCTCGCCGGCTACATCTCGGCCGCGCTTTGGCTCCTGCTCAAGCTCGCCGAGGGCTTCGGCGCCGCCGCCCCCTCGCCGCTTCCGCCCGGGCTCGAGCTGCTGTTCAAGGTCAACCTTCTCCTCCTCGCCTGGCGCATGGCTTGGCGATTCGCCTACGTCACCCGCGCCTACGGCTTCACCGAGGGCCTCCGGTCGATCCCTCGGGCGGTGGTCGGCAATCTGGTCGCCATGGCGGCCGCTTGGGCCGCGATCGGCCGCTACCGCACCGCCCGCCGAACCGGCCGCGCCGTCTGGGGAAAGACGGCGCACATATTCCCGGTTGCCGCGCCCGAGTGACCCGCCTGCCCCCGCCCCTGCGGTTCCTGGTCGCGGTCGTGGGGCTATGGACCTGCCTTCGAGCGGCCCTTCTTGCACCCGCTTGGTGGCCGATCCAGGCGGAGCGCGCCGCTGCCGAGCCGCCGGCGGCGGGAGCGCCTTCGGCTTCCGAGATGCCGCGCGCCAGGGCCGCGCCGCCGCGATCGGCAAGGTCTTTCGAGTCGACCGGGACTCGGCCTCCGCAGACCGGGCCCGCCGGTCTTGCGCGTGTCCGATTGGCGGCGGCGATACCAGAGGAGCGCACCGAACCGGGGCCGGAGTCGACGCCGCTTCATGGCCGCCTGCTCCTTTCCGCCGCGGCGCCGGCTGGCGAACGGGACTCGCCGCTGTCGCCTCCCGCTTTGACCGTGCCTTCGGCGGCGCGAAGCTGGGCCCTGTCGGCCTGGACCTTCTGGCGAAGCGGCGGCGGCGGTAGTCTCGCTTCCGGGGGCGCGCTCGGCGGCAGCCAGGCGGGCGCGCGTGCGACTTATCGAGTCGCACCCGCGCTCGATCTGAGCTTCCGGCTCACCGCGCCGATGCGCCGCCGGGCCGGCGCGGAGGCGGCGCTCGGGGTGGACTGGAAACCCAGCTCCCGATTTCCGATCCGCCTCCTCGCCGAGCGCCGTCAGGCAGTTGGGCGGGAGGGCCGCTCGGCGTTCGGGGCGACGGCCTATGGCGGTATCGACGATCTGGCGCTGGGCCGGCTTCGGATCGACGGCTACGCCCAGGCGGGCTTGGTCGGCCTTCGCCGCCGCGACGGATTCGTGGACGGGGCGGCGCGCCTTTCCCTGCCGTTGGGAAGGCTGAAGCTGGGCGCGGGCATGTGGGCGGCGGCCCAGCCCGGAGTCGCGCGTTTCGACGCGGGTCCGCAGGCCGCGCTTCGGCTTCGCCTAGGCATGGCCGCGGTAACGGTCGCCGCCGATTGGCGGATCCGGCTCGCGGGCAAGGCGCGGCCCGGCTCGGGCCCGGCGCTGACTCTGGCGACGGGGTTCTGAAGATGTCGGCGCAGCGCGGGAGAAGAGGAAGAACCCTTTCCCCAACTGGAGAGGGGTTCAGCGGCCCTGGCTTCGCCAGCGGCGGACGACTCGGGCGACCATCGCTTCCTCGTCGCCGGTCTGGCGCCACAACTCGGAGAAGAGCGGGTCGGACGAGGCGGGGCGGCGGCCGATCTCGAGATCGTCGAAGGCGACGCGGATCGGGATCGACACGCCCTCGCCGCAGACGATGCATTCGCGGTTGCGAAGCGCCGGGATGACGTCGAGGAATCCTCGAGCGCCTTCCGGCATGGCCGACTTGACGAAGGCCTGGTCGCGCTCGTTGTTGAGCCGCATGGCGATGATCGTTCCGCACTGGGAGAGGACTCCCTCGGCGAGATCGGACGGACGCTGGGTGATCAGGCCGAGCGAGACTCCGTATTTGCGGCCTTCCTTGGCGATCCGCTCGAGCACCTTGCGGACGGCTTGGCCCTGGCCGGTCTTGTCGGACGGGATGTAGCGGTGCGCCTCCTCGCAGACGAGGAGGACGGGACGCGGCACCTCGTTGCGCGACCAGATGGCGTAGTCGAAGACCAGTCGGCTGAGCACCGCGACCACCACCGAGACAATGTCGCTCGGGACGCCGGAGACGTCGACGATCGAGATCGGCTTGCCGTTGGCCGGCAGTCGGAAGATCTTCGAGACGAATTGGGTCATGCTGTCGGCGACGAGCATTCCCGAGAACATGAAATGGTAGCGCGGATCGGCCTTCAATTCGTCGATCTTGGTCTTGAGGCGCATGTAGGGCGCCGTGTCTGTGGCCTTGTTGAGAAGGCCCATTTCGTTGGTGATGGAGTTGGCGAGGTCCGACAGAGCATAGGGGATCGGCGAATCCACCGTCAGCTTGGTCATTCCCTCCGCCGCCCGGTTTTTCGAGCGGGCGAGGAGCAGGCACTTGGCGAGGATGTCCTGGTCGCGCTGCCGTTCGGAGCCGGAAGAGGTGATGAACACCTCGCAATGCTCCTCGAAGTTCATCAGCCAGTAGGGCATGGCCAGGTTTTCGACGTTGAACAATTCGCCGACGCCCTTGAACGCCGCCGAATATTCGCCGTGCGGATCGATCATGACGATGTGACCCTCGGGCGAGAGGTCGCAGATGCGGTGCATGATCAGCGCGGCGGACGTCGACTTGCCGGTGCCGGTCGAGCCCAACAGGGCGAAATGCTTACCGAGCAGGGCATCGACGTACAGCGCGCCACGAACGTCCTTGGTCGGGTAGACGGTGCCGATCTCGATATGGGCGCGCTGCTCGGCCGCGAACATCTGCTTCATGTCGTCGCCGGAGACCGGGAAGACTCGTGCGCCGGGAGTCGGATAGCCGGTGATTCCGCGGCGGAAGTTGATCAGACGGCCGGTCTGCTCATGCTCTTCGCCCTCGCCGAGAAAGTCCATCTGGGCGACGACGGTGCCGCCGTCGCCGCCGTGGAGCTTGAGAGTCCTGACGTTGGCGAGCAGCCAGCGAGCGCCGACCTCGACCTTGACGTGGCCGCCGACCTGCCCGGAGAGGGCGACGCTGGGATCGGGATCGCGGGCGATCTCGACCAACCGCGCCGAGTCCATCTCGATCCCGGCCGAGCCGCCGGCGATCTCGATGACCCGTCCGATCGGCGGCTGCCGAAGCGGGCGTACCAGCACCGGGCGGATCGTCGGCGCGAATTCCTCCGCTTCGTCGACGACCGGCAGGTTCTGGAAGTTCATCATGTCCATGGCGGCGGCCATTCCCCTGTTGCACTCGACCAACGCCCCTAAAGGAAACGGGTAAACAACGGGTTGCGGCGCTTTGCGCGAAGCAGTCGGGCGACAGCCCTGTCAAATTTCGCGGGGCGCCTGTGGTCAGGCTCTGCCGCCGCTCCAGCCGCGGCACCTTTGGTTCTTTGGTCCTTTGCGTGAAAAGCGGCCTTCTTTCACCCAAAGCACCAAAGGAACCAAGGACACTAAGAGGCCGGAGCGGCGATGCGTCAGCGCTCCCCTTTCTTCGGCCCTTTTCCAGATGAAGCCGCTTCGCGGTCAGCCGCGGCGGAACACCGCGCTGGCGCCCCAGCCGAGAAGCAGGGAGAGGCCGACGGCGACGAAGCCGTAGGCGAGGGACCAGCGGTTCGCCGCGTCGGCGATGAAGCGCTCGAAGCCGAGCTTCTCGACCCGGATGTCGCGAACCGCCCCGGCGAGCACCCGCCCGTCCTTGATGAGGAAGGTCTCCGCCGTGTAATTTCCGACCGGGACGCGCGCCGGAATCCGGATCCGGGCGCGGTAGAGCACTCCGTCGGTGATCTTCACGCCGCCCGGATCCTCGTAATAGAGCTGCTTCCTCTGCATCATGTCGATCAGACCGGATTCGAAGCGGCGCTGGACCTCGGGGGCGAGTCCGCTTCCGGGGGAAAGCTGGAGGTTCTGGACCCCGAGCTCGTAGATCGCCGCCATGCGCTCGTCGACCAGCTTGCCGAGCGGGCGCGACGACGCGACGGCGTAGAAGGAGGGCGCGGAGCGGAATCGCGCGCTCTCGACGTTCATCCAGATCCCGGCGACCTTCTGCTTCTCGCGAAGGACGAGCGGCTGGAGCGGCCCCTTCACCACGACGGCGATGTCCGCATCTTCGTTCGGCACCCGCCCGCCGGGATAGAGGATGGCGCCGAACAGGAGCAGCTCCGCCCCGGTGAAGCTGTACCTGATGTCGATCCGGCTCTGCGAGACGTCGGGGACCAGCCTCGGCTTCGACGCGCCCAAAGCGAGCGGCGCGAGGAGAAGAAGGGCGAGAGCGCGAAGCGGCGCCGCGCTCACAGCAATTGCACCGTGTAGATCTCGTCGGGCCGCCAGCCGAGGCCGATCGCCATCCGGAGCGCGACGGCGAGGATGATGATCGCCAGGAACATCCGAAGAAGCTCGGGCCTGGCCTTTTGCGCCAGGCGGGCGCCGAACTGGGCGCCGATCACCGAGCCGAGGAGGAGCAGCCCGGCGAGGACGACGTCGACCGACTTGGTGGTGGTGGCGTGGATGAGGGTGGTCGCCGCGGTGACGAACAGGATCTGGAGGAGCGAGGTTCCGACCACGACCTGGGCCGACATGCCGAGCAGGTAGATCATCGCCGGGACCATGATGAAGCCGCCGCCGACCCCGAGCAGGACGGTCAGCATTCCGGCGACGAAGCCGAGCAGGAGCGGCGCGAGCGGCGAGATGTAGAGGCCGGACTGGTAGAAGCGCCAGCGCATCGGAAGGGACGCGATGATCGGGTGGTGGCGGCGCGGCTTCTTCGCGGCGGCGCCTTCCCGGGGCTTGAGGATGTCGAGCGCCGTCGCCGCCTCCTTGCCCATCATCGTTCCGATCGTGCCGAGCAGGACGACGTAGAGGATGGCGATCACCGTATCGATCTGGCCGGTATTCTGAAGCAGCCGGAAGATCCCGCCGCCGGCCAGGGCCCCGAACAATCCGCCGGCGATGATCACGCCGCCCATCCGATAGTCGACTCCCTTGCGGCGGCGGTGGGCGAGCACGCCGGAGACGCTGGTGCCGGTGATCTGGGTCGTCGCCGAGGCGACCGCCACCGCGGGCGGGATCCCGTAGAAGATCAGGATCGGCGTCGTCAGGAATCCGCCGCCGACCCCGATCATGCCGGTGAGCAGCCCGACCACGCCGCCGAGCGCGACGATCACCAGCGCGTTGACCGAAAGGCCGGCGATGGGAAGGTAGATGTCCACGCCCTCTGCCTAGCGGGTCGAGCGCGGAGGCGGAAGGCTGCTCCCTCTCCCCTTGGGGGGAGAGGGCCGGGGAGAGGGGGAGTCACGAAACGCCGAGGGGATTCCAGACTCTTCCTCTCCCTAGCCCTCTCCCCGGAGGGGAGAGGGGACGGCGGCAAATCGCGCATTGCCCACGGGCAGCGCAAGCAGGCCCCGCAGCCGCTGGCGGAACGCCGCCAGAGCCGCCGGCTCCAGCTGCGCGCGGCCGGCGAAACGCAGGGTGGCGGGGTCGATCGGGGTCCCGTCGCGATAGACTTCGTAGTGGAGGTGCGGGCCGGTCGACAGGCCGGTCGAGCCGACATAGCCGATCACTTCGCCCTGGCGGACGGCGCTTCCCGGCTCGACCGCGATCCGGCTCATGTGGCTGTAGCTGGTGACGAGGCCGCCGCCATGGTCGAGACGGACCTGGTTGCCGTAGCCGCCCGCCCAGCCGGCGGCCGACACCCGGCCGTCGGTGACGGCGAGGATCGGGGTTCCGTAGCTGGCGTGGAAATCCATTCCGCGGTGCATCCGGAAATAATGGAGTACGGGGTGGAAGCGCATCCCGAAGCTGGAGCTGATCCCGCCTGGAACCGGCTGGATGAGGCCGCCGCTCGGCCTTCCGACTCCGGAGGCCTCGAACCATTGAGTCCGCCCCGACGCGGCCCACGGCATCAGCTGGAGGTCCTTGCCGGCCGCTCGGGCAAGGCCGGCGTAGAGCAGGCGGCCGGTCTCGCTCTCGCCGGTCGCCGCTCGGCGCTGCTCCAGGACGATGTCGAAGCGGTCGCCGGCGGTGAGCCCGTCGAGTCCGTCCTGGGTGGCGATCGCCCGGATATAGGCTTCGACCGCCTTGGCCGGGACCCCCGCCGCCCGGGCCGAGCGGTAGAGGCTGTCGCCCACTTGGCCCTGGATCCGGAGCGGGGTCGAGTCGACCGCGATCGCGGTGCGCGCAAGCTGAAGACCCGCGGCGCCCCTTCGGATCGACAGAGCGAGGTCGAGGCCGGCGCGGAAGGAGAGCGCCTCGAGCGGACGAGGCGCGGCGGCGTCGGAGCGCCGGCCGAGCGTCACCTCGATCACCGTCCCCGGCCGGATCGAGTCGGGCGGCAGGAGGGTCGCGACCAGAGCGGTGGCGGAGCCGGCATCGGCGGGCGCGACTCCGGTGCGCTCGAGGGCGCGCTCGAAACCGTCGCCTTCGCCCATGGTCGCGAGGAGGACCAGCGACGGCCGCTCCGGGCTGTCGAGGAGCGGCTCGACGGCCGCGCCGGGAGCCATTCGGCGGCCGGTGTCGGCGCCGTAGGCGAGGGGCGAGATGGCGAGGGCGGCGGCCTCGCGCGCTTCCGATCGGCCAAGCGGCGCCGCCGAGGCGCGGGCCACCGGTTCGAAGCGTGAGGCCGCGAATCCCGCGCCGGCGCCGGCGAGAACGAGCAAGGCGAGCCGGCCGAGCCACTTGGGCGCGGGGAAGGTCTTGGCCGGCGCGGCGGCCGGCGCTGCGACCGCCCGGTTGCCGAAGCCGCGCGCGATGCGCGGACGGTCGCCGCCCGCCCCGAAGAGCGGGGAAGCCGGAGCGGCCTCTATGCGGTCGAACTGATACAAGCGGCACGGCTCCGGCGGCGGGTCCGCAAGCCCTCGCAAATCACGGTTAAAGACCGGTTAAACGAGGCGCCTAAGGCTCTCTTCCCCCTCTCCCGCCTGCGGGAGAGGGCTGGGGTGAGGGTCTTTTGCACGGACTCGGCAAGACCCTCACCCTCCCCTCTCCCGCGGCCGGGAGAGGGAAAGGCGCCACCGCAATCCAAGTCATTGCGCCGCCGGGCTTAAGGCCCGATCTAGAGCCGATGAGCGATTTCGCCCGGGCGCCCCTCACCGCCATCCTTGGGCCGACCAACACCGGCAAGACTCACCTCGCGGTGGAACGGATGGCCGCCCATTCGTCGGGGATGATCGGCTTCCCGCTGCGGCTGCTCGCCCGCGAGGTCTACGACCGGGTGGTGAAGATGAAGGGGGCGAACCGGGTCGCCCTGATCACCGGCGAGGAGAAGATCCTGCCGCGCGACGCGCGCTGGTTCCTGTGCACGGCGGAATCGATGCCGATGGAGCGCGACTTCGCCTTCGTCGCGCTCGACGAGGCCCAGCTCGGGGCCGATCCGGAGCGCGGCCATGTCTTCACCGACCGGATGCTCCACGCCCGAGGCCGCGAGGAGACGATGATCCTCGGCTCCGAGACCCTGGCGCCGATGGTGAGGGCGCTTCTTCCCAAGGCCGAGATCATCGGCCGGCCGCGCTTCTCGACCCTGACCTATGCCGGCCCCTCCAAGCTCTCGCGCCTCCCGCCCCGCTCGGCGATCGTCGCCTTCTCGGCCGAGCAGGTTTATGCCGTGGCCGAGATGCTCCGGCGGATGCGCGGCGGCGCGGCGGTGGTGATGGGCGCTCTGTCGCCTCGAACCCGTAACGCCCAGGTCGCCATGTACCAGGCCGGGGAGGTCGATTATCTCGTCGCCACCGACGCGGTCGGCATGGGCCTCAACATGGACGTCACCCATGTCGCCTTCGCCGGCCTGTCGAAGTTCGACGGGCGGCGGCGCCGGCGGCTCACCCCCGCCGAGATGGCGCAGATCGCCGGCCGCGCCGGCCGCCACCAGAAGGACGGGACGTTCGGGGTCCTGACCCTGGAGGGAGAGCTTTCCGCCGAGTTCCGTCCCGAGGAGATGGAGGCGATCGAGGAGCATCGCTTCGCCCCCCTCGACCATCTCTACTGGCGCGAGGGCGATCCCGATTTCCGAAGCGTCGAGGCGCTCGTCCGCTCGCTCGAGCGAAGACCGGACAGGCCGGGCCTTCGCGCCGCGCCCGAGGCGGTCGACCTGGCGGTGCTGAAACGGCTCGCGGAGGATGGCGAGGTTCGTGCCCGGGCCAGAGGTCATGAGGGCGTTCGGCGGCTTTGGGCCGCCTGCGGATTGCCCGATTTCCGCAAGACCGGCGCCGATCATCATGCCCGGCTGGTGGCGCGCATCTACCTTCACCTGACCGAGGGGGACGGGCGGATCCCCCAGGGCTGGTATGCGGCCCAGGTCGACCAGCTCAACAACGTCCAAGGCGATATCGACACGCTCGCCGACCGGATCGCGGGGGTGAGGACCTGGGCCTATATCGCCCATCGCCCCGACTGGCTGGCCGAGCCGGAGACGATGGCCGAGCGGACCCGCGAGGTCGAGGAGAAGCTCTCGGACGCCCTCCACGAGCGGCTCACCCAGCGCTTCGTCGACCGGCGAACCTCGGTCCTCCTTCGCGACATCGGCAAGAAGGGCGCCGGCGAATTCCCGGTGATCGTCGACGAGCAGGGCGAGGTGACGGTCGGCTCCTTCCCGATCGGCCGGATGGAGGGCTTCACGTTCGAGGTCGACCCCACCGCCCGGCACGCCGACCGCAAGATGCTCCTGGCGACGGCGGAGCGGCGGCTCGGCGGCGAATATGAGAAGCGCGCCGCCGCCCTCGTCGCCGACACGGATCCGCATTTCTCCCTCCGCACCGAAGCGGACCAGCCGGTGGCGGTGCTTTGGCGCGGTCACGAAGTGGCTCGGCTCGGGCCGGGCAAGAACCTGCTGTCGCCGCGGGTGCTGATCGACCGCCGCCTGGCGCGCGTCTCGGAAGCGGGTCGGAACGCGGTGGTGGAGCGGCTGAACCTTTGGGTCCGGCACCAGGTCGAAAAGGCGCTCGGGCCGCTTCGCGAGGCGGGTGCCGCGGCGCACGATCCCGCCTCCCCGCCGGCGGTTCGCTCGATCCTCGCCATGCTGGTCGACGAAGGGGGGATCGTCGATCGCTCCGCCGTGGCCAAGCCGCTCGCGGCCGTGGAGCGGGAGCAGAGGAAGCGGATCACGCGGCTCAAGATACGGATCGGAGCCCTCGACCTCTACATGCCCGACGTTCTCAAGCCGGAGGCGCGGCGCTGGCGCACGGCCCTTCGTGCCGTCGCGGCGGGCGAGGCAATGCCGCCCCTGCCGCCCGAATCCGCAGTCGTCCTTCCCTGCCCGGCGGAGAATGGACGCGCCCTTCTCCAGCGTCTCGGCTTCCGGGCCCTCGGACCGCAGATGCTTCGCGTCGACATGGTAGAGCGGCTCGCGCGCCATGCCCATGAAGCTCGAGGCACGGAGGGCAAGGCGGTGGTCGACCAGGATCTCGCCACCTCGCTCGGCCTCCAGCCCCAGGCGGTGGCGAAGCTGATGCGCGACCTCGGCTTCCGCCCGCCCGAAGGGGAAGGCGATTGGGTGTGGCGCGGCAACGGCCGCCGCCGCCGGCCCGAGCCGGGGGTCGATCCGTCCCACGCCTTCGCCGCATTGGCCGGCCTTCGCCGTGGCTGACAGCCTGCGACTCGACAAGTTCCTGTGGTTCGCCCGGATCGTGAAGACGAGAACCCTCGCCCAGCAGCTCGCCGAGGCGGGTCGGCTTCGGCTCAACGGCCGGGTCGTCGACCGGGCGCACGCGGCGGTTCGGCTCGGAGACGTGCTCGCCTTCGCTCAGCGCGGCGCGGTGCGGGTGCTTCGGATCGAGGCCTTGCCGGCGCGACGCGGCCCGCCGGCGGAAGCACGTCTTCTCTATGTCGAGCTTCCCGAAGGGCCGTTGACGAGCCAAGGCGGCGGCGACTAGGGATTCGGCGTACAGGGAGAAGCCGCCAATGACCTACGTCGTCACCGATGCCTGCATACGCTGCAAGTACATGGACTGCGTGGAAGTCTGCCCGGTCGATTGCTTCTACGAAGGCGAGAACATGCTCGTCATCAACCCATCGGAGTGCATCGACTGCGGAGTCTGCGAGCCCGAATGTCCGGCCGAGGCGATCGTCCCGGACACCGAGAGCGGCAACGAGCAGTGGCTCGAGGTCAACGCGACCTATTCGTCCGAATGGCCGAACATCACGCGCAAGCGCGAATCCCCGGCCGATGCCGACGAGCACAAAGGCGAAGAAGGCAAGTTCGACAAATATTTCAGCACCGAGCCCGGCCAGGGCGACTGAGCGCGCCCCCTCTCCGGATCGGGGATCTATAAGGGATTGCTCGATCGTGGCCCCGGACTTGGTCCGGGGTCCACCTTCCCTTTCAGAGCGGGTGAGAAGAAGGTGGATGCCGGATCAAGTCCGGCATGACGCGGATCAAGAGGTCCCGGCCCGCCTCAACCGATAAACCGGAATATCGCCGATCCCCTTGAGAAGCACGGTTTGCGGCGGCTCGAACTCGAACGTTCCTCGCGCGCGCTTGTAGGTGGGCTCCGACACGACAATCCCATTCTCCCCCGCCACGCCCTCGATCCGGCTGGCGATGTTCATCGTCTCGCCCCAATAATCATAGGCCATCCGGGTCTCGCCGATCACGCCTCCGACCACCGGGCCGCTGTGGATCCCGATGCGCACCGCGATCTCGATCCCGCAGGCGGCGTTCACTTCGGGCAGGGCCTCGACCAGGGCGGTGGCGAAGGCCAGCGCCGCCTCCGCGCTGTTGCGCGACGGCGCGTTGCCGCCGCTGATCGCCAGATAGGCGTCGCCGATGGTCTTCACCTTCTCCACCCCGCAGCGCGCCGCGCAGCGGTCCGCGAGCGAGAAGAAGGCGTTGAGCAGGTCGACCAGATGTCCCGGCGAGATTGTCTTGGCGAGCGCCGAGAAACCGATCACGTCGATGAAGATCACCGACACGTCGGAGAAGGAATCGGCGATGATCTCGCCTTGCTTGAGGCGCCGCGCCACCGCCGGCGGAAGGACATTGTAGAGCAGCTCCTCGGTCTTCGCCCGCTCCCCCTCCAGCGCCTCGCGAAGGACGAAGGAGCCGCGATGGGCGCGGTCCAGCGCCCAGTGGAGGAACAGCATCGCGGCCGCCCCGGCGAAGTAGCTGACCACGCCGTAGAGCCGCCCCGCGAGAGTCGTCTCGAACAGCATCACGACGGCGCCGTAGACCGCCGCCTGGGCGCCGAGCCAGGCGAGGAACCAGCGTGTGTGGCCGACCAGCGCGAAGGCGGCGAAGGCGGTGACGATCAGCGGGTTGATGATGATCGCGGAGTGGCGGCCGGGCGCGAGGCGCTGGAATTCGGAATAGAGGACGAAATCGTCGCCGAGGATGAGGAGGGCGAGGGCGAGTAGGGAGAGGAAGTCGATCAATGGAAAGTTCGGATAGCGCGGCCAGAAGGTCGATCCGAAATAGCCGGCGAGGACGAGGATGGTCGGGACGACCAGCTTCATGAACCGCGCTTCCTCGACCAGCGAGAAGAAGAACGGGTTGAGCAAAGTGTAGGCGAGCACAACGGCGGCGACGATCGCGGCGTAGATGCGCACGGACGGAAGCCTCGTCCCGCGCTCCTCGAGCGCGTAGCGCCGCTCGGTCTCCGGGTCGGCGAAGCCGCCGGTCAGCGCCTGGTACGCCATTGGATCCCCCCGTTGCGCACCCGCCCCGGGTGGAGACTAAGGCGACGCCGCCGCCGGCGCTACCGATAATTCGGCAGGCCGCGGCCCCGCTCCCGGCGGTTCGTCCAAAAGGGTAGCTTTTCCGCACCTTTTGCGGTATAAGGCAGCCATCGAGGCGGATGCGAAAGCGCACCGCGCATCAGGTGGTCAAGAAGAATCGCCGCACATCGACGACCGGCAGCGCCGATTGGGGGCGGAGGCGGTCTGGCGCGTTGGGCGGCATCTCTCCAATGGGAAGGTCGAATAAATGGCAGCGAAAGCGTTGAGCTTCGACGTTGGCGATTATGTTGTGTACCCCAAGCACGGCGTCGGCCGGGTGATCGAGCTTCAGAGCACCGACATCGCCGGAATGCAGCTGGAGCTGTACGTGCTCCGCTTCGAAAAGGAAAAGATGACCCTGCGCGTTCCGACCAACAAGGCGGAGAGCGTCGGGATGCGCAAGCTTTCGTCGGACAAGACGATGCAGGAGGCGCTCGCCACCTTGAAGGGCAAGCCGAAGGTGAAGCGCACCATGTGGTCGCGCCGCGCCCAGGAATATGAAGCGAAGATCAACTCGGGCGACCTGGTGTCGATCGCCGAGGTGACCCGCGACCTGTTCCGAGCCGACGACCAGCCCGAGCAGAGCTATTCGGAGCGGCAGATCTTCGAGGCCGCCTCAAGCCGGCTCGCCCGCGAGCTCGCCGCGATGGAGCAGGTCGACGAGCCGGCGGCCCTGGTGAAGATCCTCGAGATCCTCAACAAGGCGGCGGCCGTCTACAACAAGGAAAAAGCGGCCGCCTGAACCGGCGAAAACCGGGAAGAAAAAGGCGCCCCGTGAAATCGGGGCGCCTTTTTTTTTACCCGCGGCCTGAACCTGGTCCTGCCCAGCCGTTTCCCGGCGAAGGCCGGGACCCACGATGCCGCTCGTGTCGCTGGGCCCCGGCCTTCGCCGGGGTACAGCTTGTCCGTAAACGGGCGGTCCAAGGCCTGGATTCGGCCATGCCGCTCGTGTCGCTGGGCCCCGGCCTTCGCCGGGGTACAGCTTGTCCGCAACGGGCCGCCTAGAGATTGAACTCGGCGGCGAGGATCTGCGGCACCACCGCGACGTGGGTGACCTGGATCAGGAAGTCGGCCGTGCCGTCGCCGTTGACGTCGCCCGACACGTTCCAGAGCCCCGAGGCCCCGTCGAACACCGCCCGAAGCTGGCCCGCCGCGGTGAACGCCGAATCGCCGATGAAGGTGAAGGCCTGGTCCCCGTCGACATTGCTGTTGGCGTCGATCGCGGAAAGGTCGATCCGGTCCGATCCGTCGAGGTCGAGGATATGGTCGGGATTGGCCACGGTCGAATCGTCGACGCTGGCGTAGCGGAAGTGGTCGCTTCCGGTTCCGCCGCGAAGGGTGTCCGAGCCGGTCCCGCCGATCAGGAAGTCCTGCCCGTCGAGGCCGTAGAGAGCGTCGTTTCCGGCGCCGCCCGACAGATAATCGACCCCCTTGCCGCCGGCGACGGTGTCGTTGCCGGATCCGGAGATGACGGTGAAATTGCCTCCGTCCGTCTCGGCATAGCCGTTGAAGAACAGATTCTCGCCCGCGCCGAGCGTCGCCGCGTAGACCGTGAAGGTCTGGCCCGGCGCGACATTGCCGTCGACCGTCGTGAACGAATAGGAATAGCTTCCGTCGGCCCCGACCACCGACGCTCCGTAGAGCGCCAGCTTCTCGATTCCGGCGAGGCTCCCGACGCCGAACGTGACGCTGTAATTGCCGGCCAGGCCGAGCGTATCGGTGCCTGCCCCGCCGTCGAGCGTGTCCAGCGAATTCCAGCTGTCGCCGAAGTAGATATAATCGTCGCCGGCGCCGCCCAGAGCGGTGTCGTTGCCTCCGCCCTGGAGGAAGAGCTGGTCGTTGCCGCCATTGGCGGTCAGCACGTTGTCGGCCGAGTTGCCGGTCAGCTTGTCGTTGCCGTCGCCGGACGTCGCATTCTCGATGACGACGCTGTTCGCGATCGTGAACCCGCCGAACACGCCATAGGCGTAGCTGACCCAGCCGCCGCCGCCTTCCTCATATTGAAGCGACGCCTGCCGAAGGTCGATCGTCGTGTCCTTGGTGCCGGCGTAGACGATGCTGTCGGTGCCGCCGGCGTCCCAGATCGAGGTGAAGTAGGTGCCCGGCGCGTTGACGTCCTTGATCGTGTAGACGTCGTTGCCGGTCGCCCAATCCTCGTTCACGCCATATTTGTCCTGGATGGCGGCGATGTCGAAGGCCATCAGGCCGCCGAGATAGCCGTAGCCGCCGCTGGTCGGAGCGTTGCCGTAGGGCGAATCCTGCCAGCCGTCCTCGTAGGACATCATCGTGAAGACGCCCTGGTTCAGGTGATAGTCGCCGGTCGTGTAGTCGGCGACTCCGGCGCCTTCCGGCTCGACCCCGTTCATGATCCCCGAATGGCCGCCATTGTCGTGCGGGTGGGCGAGGCCGTGGCCGTGGCCGATCTCGTGGATCAGGGTGACGAAAGAGAATCCGCCCTGCTGCAGATCGGTCGCGTTCCAGCGATAGTCGCCCGAGTTGAACAGGGCGAGACCCTCGTTCGGCTCGTCCGGCGGCTCCATCGAGCCGAGCAGCGACACTCCCGGTCCGGGCGTCCCCTTGTAGCTCGCATATTCGAAATCGGCCTGGCTGAGGCTCTGGACCTCGAGATAGACGACGTCGGCGACCTTCTCGAACTCGTGAAGCGCGGTCATCACCGCATTATGCTCGAAGTCCGAGACGTCGGACGTCTCGACCGCCGCGGGCGGAAGGCCCGGGCTGGTCGGATCCTCGAGCGAGGTGATGATCTCGCCGGCCTTGGCGAAATAGATGGTGATGACGTTCTTGCCGACGATGTCGGCCGCCGTCTTGCCGTTGGCGGCGAGCAGGGCGGCCATGTCGAGGCCGCTTCCGAAGGTCGGGGTGCCCTGCGCGTTGCCGGTCTCGCGCGGCCCTTCGTTGCCGTCGGGATTGGCGGCGGTCTGGTTCACCCGGTTCACCCTGGTGCCCCAGTCGATCGCGTAGAGCGGGCTGTCCGGGTCGTAATAGGGCCGGTAGATGCTCGGATCGTTGGTCGCGTCGTGGACGAAGATCTCATAATCGCCGACGCCCTCGCCGCCGGTGCCGTCGACGGCGTTGTTATCGAACGACTGGGCGTTGATGTAATAGGTGCCGGTTGAATCCGGAGTGAAGGTCAACAGCACGTCGAAGCCGGAATTGACGGTGTTGTGCGTGGTGGTGGCGCCGCCGTCGGCGCTGACCACGAGCGAGGTACCGTCCGCGCGATAGACCTCGACATAGGAATCGAGCAGCGGCGTTCCGGTCGGCCCGGGGGCGGTGAGCGTGCTGGTATAGCTGTACATGCCGATCTGGTAGGTTTTGCCCGCCTGCAGCGTGACCTGGTAATAATCCTGGTCGCCGTTGGTGTTGATCCCGCCGATCGTGTGCACGGCGTCGACGGTGAGCACCGGGTTGCCGGGCGCGAGGCCCTTGCCTCCGCCCGCTTCGTCCGCGGTCACGCCGATGACCGCGCCCGGGAAGGTCAGCTTGTAGTCGCCGATCCCGTCGACCTGGAAAGCGGTGGCGGACAGCTTGGCCGTGGTGAATTTCTGAAGCGAGGCGAAGGCCGCTCCGGTGATCGCATAGTCCGAAAATTGCGAAGTCAGCCGCTCATTGCCGAAATCGGGGGAATTGAAGAACCGACGCATCAGGGTCTCCTTGCGGGAAGGGGGAGGAAAGTCAGGAAATCAGTTACGCTGGGAGAAGCTTCCCGCACTCGAAGGACTCGGCGGGACCACGCGCCAGGACGGCTCGCAGGAAGCGGTTGAACGGGATCGGGAGGCGCCCGGCAGGCATGCGGAAACGGCGTGGGGAACGTGCCCGCGCGACCGTCTTGCACCCGCCAATATATCGCCCCTTTTCAACAGGCTGGGCCGGAAAGACCCTTAACGCCGCGTAAACCAAGGGATGATGATCTTTGTTCCCGCCGACGCTTGACCGGATGCGGCGAGCGGTGCTTACGCGGCGATCTATGACAGACATCGCCACCCGCCTCGCCGAGCTCGGCCTCGAGCTTCCCCAGCCCGCCGCGCCCGTCGCCGCCTACGTCCCGACGGTGCTCGCCGGAAACCTCCTCCACATTTCGGGCCAGGTCTCGTTCGAGGACGGCGCCCTCCTCACCGGACGGCTCGGCGAGGATCGCGATCTCGAATTCGGACAGCGCTCGGCGCGGGCCTGCGGGCTGATGCTGCTCGCCCAGATGAACAAGGCGCTCGGCAGCCTCGACCGGGTCGAGCGGATCGTGAAGCTCGGCGTGTTCGTCAACAGCGCCGGAAGCTTCACCGACCAGCCCAAGGTCGCCAACGGCGCCTCGGAGCTGATGGAGCAGGTGTTCGGCGAGGCCGGCCGCCATGCCCGAAGCGCGGTCGGGGTGCCCGTCCTTCCGCTCGGAGCCTGCGTCGAGATCGATGCCGTCGTCGCCGTCAAGGAAGGCTGAGCTCGCCCGGCTGGGCGCGGCGCCTTTCGCCCATCGCGGACTCCACGGCCCGGGCGTGGCCGAGAACAGCCTCGCCGCCTTCGACGCCGCGATCGGCGCGGGGCACGGGATCGAGCTCGACGTCCAGGTCTCGCTCGACGGAGAAGCGATCGTCTTCCACGATCATGATCTCGATCGACTGACCACGGCCAGCGGAGCGGTGGCCCGGCGAAGCGCGGCCGAGCTCGCCGACCTCGCCTATCGCGAAGGCGAGGGCAAAGTCCCGACGCTGGCCGAAGCGCTGCGCCGGATCGCCGGCCGGGCCGCCCTGTTGATCGAAGTGAAGGCGCCCGACCGGAGGGTCGACCGCCTCTGCCGCGCCGTCGCCCGCGCCGTCGCGGGCTATCGCGGCGACGTTGGAGTGATGTCGTTCAACCCCGAGGTCGGGCGCTGGTTCTCCCTTCGCGCGCCGGACGTGCCGCGCGGACTGGTGGTCAGCGAGAGCGGCCGCAAGGGCGTTCGCGGGCGCGTCGAGCGGCGCCTGTCGCTGATCCGCGCCCGGCCCGATTTCCTCGCCTATGACGTTCGCGACCTTCCCTCCGGCTTCGCCGCCGCCGCCCGGGCGCGCGGGCTCGCCGTCTATACCTGGACCGTCCGCGGCGAGGCCGACCGGGCGCGGGCGGCGGCGCAGGCCGACCAGATCATCTACGAGGCCGCCGCCCGATGAGCGAGATCGTCGCGCGGATCGGCCGGGGCGTGGCGAGCTTCGATCCGGCGCTCTGGGACGCTTGCGCGGGAACGGACAATCCTTTCCTGACTCACGCCTTCCTCTCCGCCCTGGAGGAGTCGGGAAGCGCGACGGCGCGGACCGGCTGGCAGCCGGCGCCGATCGCGATCGACGGCGCGGACGGCGCGCCCGACGCCGTGATGCCGGCCTACGTCAAGAGCCACAGCCAGGGCGAATATGTCTTCGACCATGGCTGGGCCCAGGCCTGGGAAGCGGCGGGCGGCGAATATTATCCCAAGCTGCAGATCGCCGTGCCCTTCACGCCGGTGCCGGGACGGCGGCTTCTGGCCCGTCGCCCGGACCTCGCCCCGGCGCTGATCGCCGCCGCCGAGGCGGTGGTGGAGCAAAACGGCCTTTCCTCCGCCCACGCGACCTTCATCGCCGAGGAGGAAGTGCCCCTGTTCGAGGCGGCCGGCTGGCTGATCCGGGTCGACAGCCAGTTCCATTGGGCGAACGAGGGCTATGGAAGCTTCGACGACTTCCTCGGCGCCCTCTCTTCCCGAAAGCGCAAGGCGATCCGCAAGGAAAGGGCGGGGGCGGTCGAGGGGCTAGAGGTCGTTCATGTCACCGGAGCGGCGATCGGCGAGGCGCATTGGGACTCCTTCTGGGCCTTCTACCAGGAGACGGGGTCGCGCAAATGGGGGCGGCCCTACCTCACCCGCCGATTTTTCTCGCTGCTCGGCGAAAGGATGGCGGACCGCATCCTCCTGATCCTCGCGCTTCACGAAGGACGGCCGGTGGCCGGCGCGCTCAACCTGATCGGCGCCGACACCCTCTACGGCCGCTATTGGGGCGCGCTGGTCGACATTCCCGGCCTCCATTTCGAAATCTGCTATTACCAGGCGATCGAGGCGGCGATCGAGCGCGGCCTCGCCCGGGTCGAGGCGGGGGCGCAAGGGTCGCACAAGCTAAGCCGGGGCTACCGCCCGGTGCCGACCTGGTCCGCCCATTTCATCCCCAGTCCCGGCTTCCGCCGCGCCGTCGCCGACTTCCTCGCGCAGGAGCGGGCGGCGGTGGCCGAGCAGATCGCGGAGCTCGACGAGATGACTCCTTTTCGCAAGGGTCCGGCTGACGCATAAGCCGAGGAAATCCCTCTCCCCCGGGGGGAGAGGGTAGGGAGAGGGGGCTCCGCGTCGGAAGCCGGCCGCGGATGCCGAACCCCCTCACCCCAACCCTCTCCCCCGGGGGGAGAGGGGGACTAGAACAAGGGGTAGCCGACCATGCTCAAGCAAGCCTTCGCCGCCATCCTCCTCGCGGGCTTCGCCGCCCCGCTCTCGGCGGCGCCGCCGGAAGGGCCGGCGACGACCTTCCAGGGGAGCGACCTCTTCTCGCTCGAAGCCGCTTCCGATCCGCAGATCAGCCCGGACGGGACCAGGATCGCCTACGTCCGCCGCTCGGGCGACGTGATGACCGACCGGATGCGCTCGACCATCTGGCTGATCGACACGCGAAGCGGCGAGCAGGTGCCGCTGGTCGCCGGGCCGGGCGGGCACAGCCAGCCGCGCTGGTCCCCGGACGGCCGCCGCCTCGCCTACGTCTCGACCGGCGAGGGCGGAGCGCCGCAGCTCTTCGTGCGGTGGATGGCGAGCGGCGAATCGGTGCGGATCACCGGCCTTCCCCAGTCGCCCTCCTCGCTCGCCTGGTCGCCGGACGGGCGGCGCATCGCCTATGCCATGTTCGTGCCCGACGAGGGCACGAAGCTCGGCGCCGCTCCGCCCAAGCCGGAGGGCGCGCAATGGGCGCCGCCGCTCGAGGTTCTGACCGCGATCACCTATCGCTCTGACGACGCCGGCTACGCCAAGCCGGGCTACAGCCATCTCTTCCTGGTCTCGGCCGACGGCGGAGCGCCGCGCCAGCTCACCTTCGGCGCCCGAAACCATGACGGCCCCCTCTCCTGGGCTCCGGACGGCCGAACGATCGTCTTCTCGGGCAACCGCAACGCCAATTGGGAGCGGGAGCCGTTCGACGACGAAGTCTATTCGCTCGACGTCGACGGCGGCGCGATCCGCCCGCTGACCGACCGGCGCGGCCCCGACGAGGAGCCCGCATTCTCGCCCGACGGGAAACTTATCGCCTATGTCGGCTATGACGACCGGAAGCTCTCCTACCAGAGCAACGTCCTCTACGTGATGAACCGCGACGGAAGCGGCCGCCGGGCGCTCGCCGAATCGCTCGACCGGAGCGTCGGCTCGCCGGCCTGGGCGGCGGACGGCCGATCGGTCTTCGTCCAGTATGAGGATCGCGGCGCGGTGAAGGTGGCTCGGATCGGCCTCGACGGATCGGTCCGTCCGGTGACCGACGCGCTCGCCGGCTCGGGCTTCGACCGGCCTTATGCCGGCGGCGCGTTCAGCGTGGCGCGCGACGGAAGCCTCGCCATCACCACCGGAAGCCCGAGCCGCCCGGCCGACGTCGCTTTGATTCGGGGCGGCGGAGCGCCGCGGCTGCTCACCCACCTCAATTCCGACCTGCTCGGCAACAAGCGGCTCGGGGCGGTGCGCAAGATCGCGGTCACCTCGTTCGACAACCGGCCGATCGACGCCTGGCTGACCCTTCCGCCTTCGTGGCGCGAAGGGCAGCGCGTGCCCCTGATCCTCGAGATCCACGGCGGCCCGGTCGCCGCCTACGGACCCTATTTCTCGACCGACAACCAGCTCTACGCCGCCGCCGGCTACGCCGTCCTGTCGGTCAATCCGCGCGGCTCCTCCTCCTACGGGGCGGAATTCGCGAACCTCATCCACCACGCTTATCCGGGCCGCGATTATGACGACCTGATGGCGGCGGTGGACGCCGCGGTCGCCCAGGGCTTCGCCGATCCCGACCGGCTGTTCGTCACCGGCGGCTCGGGCGGCGGCGTGCTGACCACCTGGATCGTCGGCAAGACCGACCGGTTCAAGGCCGCCGCCGCCCAGAAGCCGGTGATCAACTGGACGAGCGAGGCGCTGACCATGGACAATACCCTGTTCACGTCGCGCTACTGGTTCGAGAAGAAGCCTTGGGAGGATCCGGCCGGCTATTGGGCGCGCTCGCCCCTGTCGCTCGCCGGGAACATCCACACGCCGACGCTGGTGGTGGTCGGGAGCGAGGATTATCGCACTCCGGTCAGCGAGGCGGAGCAGCTTTACGCGGCGCTCCAGATCCAGGGCGTTCCGACCGCCCTGGTCAAGGTTCCGGGGGTCGGCCACGGCGCCATCGCCTCGCGGCCGAGCCAGTCGGCGGCCAAGGCCGCGGCGATCCTCGCGTGGTTCAGGAAATATGAGCGGGGGGCGCCGCCAAACTAACCGTCATCCCGGCGACGGAGGCGGCTCAGGCCGCCCGGCGAAGGCCCGTCCCGCACAGCCAGGCGCGCGCCTGGCGCTGGGCTTCGGCGATCTCGCGGGCGCTCATCTCCTCGGCGATCTCGGCGCGGCATTCCTGCGCCCGGTCGCTTCCGTTCAAGGCAGCGAGGTTGAACCATTTGTGCGCTTCGATGAGGTCGACGTCGATCCCGTTCGACCCGGTCGAATAGGCCACGCCGAGCTCGTAGAGCGCGTCGGGGTCGCCCGTCGCGGCTTCGGCGAGACGGCTTTCCACCAGGAAAGCGGCGGATTTCAGGCTGATCCCCATTTGACTTGCCCCTTCTTCTTATCGGCGTCGGGACAAGGATTGCGCCGCCGGTTCCCAACAAATGGTTAACGCCGCGGATACCATGCCGCCCGGCCCCGGCCCGGCGGGGCATGGCGAAGCGGACCGCGATCGGCTAGACAGGCGCCGAGCCCGGGAGGCCCAGCGACGATGCGGCAGGTTGATCAGCAGGGAAAGCGACCGGCGCCGCTCCAGCGCGCCTCCGCCCGAGCCGCTCCGCCCGGGCCCGCGATCCGCCCGCTTTCGCCCGCGCCCGCGCCCTCGCCCCGTTTCGGCCTGGTCGCCGGCGGATCCGGAGCGCTCGGCCTGCCCGAGCCGCTCAAGACGAACATGGAGACGATGAGCGGCCTCGCGCTCGACGACGTCCAGGTCCACCGCGACTCGGCTTCGCCCGCCGCCGTCGGCGCCCTCGCCTACGCGCGGGGAAACGAAATCCACTTGGCGCCCGGCGAAGAGCGCCACCTGCCGCACGAGGCTTGGCACGTCGTCCAGCAGAAGCAGGGCCGGGTCCCGGCGACTCGTTCGATGAGGGGAATGGCCGTCAATGCCGATCCGGCGCTCGAGCAGGAAGCCGAGCGGATGGCCTCGGGCTCGGCGTCGGCGAAGAACTCGGCCGATCCGGCTCCCGTCACGAGGTCGGCGTCCGCCCGGCCGGTCGTCCAGCGCGTGCTCGACGAATCGCAGCAGCCCAAGCCCGACCAGGAGGTGGTGAACCTCGAGGATCCCGACGTGGTCTGGACGATCGAATCCATCTCACAGGGCGGCTCTTGCACACTGGTGCGGGGGGAGAACCGCAAGTTCGTCGCGAGCGACGACTTCAATTGGGCGATCCGAGGCCGTGAAGCCGCTGCCTACGAAGACCGCGATAACAAGGAAATGATAAAAGAAGCATATGGGGTGTTGGTTTGGTATACCGGCCCCGGCCACAAGCTTTTGAACCCGGTGCTCTCCAACATACCCGAGGCGCAACGGAAGCGCGGCCTTCCGGACCACCCTCATTTTTCAAGCAACCTGAATAGCCTGCTCGACCATGTCGAGGAAAAAGGCTGGACAATCGACCATTTGGTGGCGCTGCTTGAGCTCGCTCTGCACCGCTTGCCCGAAGCGCGGATCGAACCGCTTGGTCTGCCGCCCGAGGTCGTTCAAGGGGCGGCGCATCTGGAAGGGCCCCAGACCCTCGCCTTCAAGGGAGTCGATCTGGAGAAGGACCCGAACAAGAACCCGCCGCGCTACACGCTCGACGATCACCGCCCGGGCACTTCCTTCGCCGTCAGCGAGTTCACCAGCACGAGCACGAACAAGCCGTTCGCCGGTCGGGACTCGATAATCGTCTACATATTGCCGGACCGCCATCCGGGGAAAAGCGTGGTCACGCGGAGCGCGCACGCGGCGGAGAACGAGGTTCTATTCGGCCCCGGCCTCTCCTACACCACGGAGAAGCGCTATGACGCAGGCACTCCGGAGTTCGACTCGCTCCTGGCGCTTTACGTGGAAGACGAGAATGACCGGAAGGGCGTGAGGCACCTGATCTTCGTCCGGGTGCACCCCGTTCGTTGGTCGTTGACCGGCGACCAGGTGATGGACGACGCGCCCGAGCCCGCCGCTCCGTCCTCCTCCAGCGCCACCGGCTCCACCGGCGGCGCATCCGTCTCATCCCGGGGATATTGAGGTCAGGACGATGCCTCCGGCCGCGGCCGCGCCCTGGCCGGCCGCTGGAGAGCCGGGCCGACCGGCAGATTGTCGATGAGGCGGGTCCCTCCGATCCGCGCCGCCGCGAGCAGGCGCGCCGGTCGATCGAGAGCGCCGACCGGCGCCAGCGTCTCCGAATCGCGAAGCTCGACATAATCGATCGGTCCGAAGCCGGCGCGGCCCAGCTTGTCGCGCGCCGCCGCGAGCGCTCCGGCGACGTCGGCGCCCGCCTGGATCGCCGCCGCCGCCTCGCCGAGGGCGCGCGGAAGCGCCCGGGCCGCCTGGCGCTCCGCTTCGGTGAGGTAGGCGTTGCGCGAGGAGAGGGCGAGGCCATCGGCGTCGCGCTGGGTCGGCACCCCGACGATCTCGAGTCCGAGATCGAGGTCCCTCGCCATCCGGCGGATGACGGCGAGCTGCTGGTAATCCTTCTCGCCGAACAGCGCGATGTCCGGCGCGACCTGGTTGAACAGCTTGAGCACCACCGTCGCGACCCCGTCGAAATGGCCGGGCCGGGCGGCGCCGTCGAGGCCGTCGCTCACCCCGCCGACGCTTACCGTCGTCGCGAAGCCGTCGGGGTAGACCGCCGCGACGTCGGGCGCCCAGAGCAAGGCGCAGCCCGCTTCCTCGAGCATCCTGGCGTCGCTCGCCTCGCGGCGGGGGTAGGTGGAAAGATCCTCGTTCGCTCCGAACTGCATCGGATTGACGAAGATCGAGGCGACGACATGGGCGGCCCGCCGCCGCGCCTCGGCGACCAGAGCCATGTGCCCGGCATGGAGCGCGCCCATGGTCGGCACCAGCGCCACCTGGCCGCCGCCCGCGCGAAGCTCGGCCAGCGCCGCCCGCAGCGCCGCGACGTCACGGACCGTTTGCACCGCTTTCCCGCCTCCGATATCAGCTTGGCCGTCGCCCTTGGGCGGGCCCCGGAACGGAATCAAGAATTTTGAAAGCGATCACATGACGGCGCCGCACTTCATCATCTTCGCCAACGAGAAGGGCGGCACCGGAAAATCGACCACCGCCGTCCACAGCGCCGTCGCACTGGCCGCCGCCGGCCGCAAGGTCGCGGCGCTCGACATGGACACGCGGCAGCGGACCCTCGGCCGCTATCTCGACAACCGCGCCGAGACCGTGAAGCGGCTCGGAATCGACCTTCCGATGCCGATCTACGACACGTTCGACCCGGCCAAGGGCGAGCCGATCGATTTGGCGATCGACCGGATCGGCCAAGGCGTGGATGTGGTCGTCGTCGACACGCCCGGGCGCGACGATCCCGACGCCCGGCTAGCGATGCTCCGCGCCGATACCCTGGTCACGCCGATCAACGACAGCTTCGTCGACCTCGACCTGATCGGCCAGGTCGACGCCGAAACCTACCGGGTCCGCCGCCCCAGCTTCTACGCCGAGCTGGTCTGGAACAGCCGCACCCAGCGCGCCAAGACCCATGGCGCAAGCGTCGACTGGGTGGTCCTGCGCAACCGCATGCAGCATATCGAGGCGCGCAACATGCGCCGGGTCGGCGAAGCTCTGGGCGAGCTTTCCCGCCGGGTCGGCTTCCGGGTGATCCCGGGCCTCGGCGAAAGGGTCATCTACCGCGAGCTCTTCCCCAAGGGGCTGACCCTGCTCGATCTCGCCCAGCTCGGCGAGGTCGGGATCGCCCATATCGCGGCGCGCCAGGAACTTCGCGAGATGATCGCCGGATTCGCCCTGCCGCAGGACGGCGCCGCCGCGGCTCCGGCCCGCGCCGCCGCCGCGGGCTGAGCGGTGGGCCTTCTCGTCCTCCTCGCAGCCGCGGCGCTGGTCTGGGCGTGGTGGAGCGGCAAGCTCAAGGGCTTCACCTACGACGACATCGTCGCCGGGCTTCTCTTTCTCCTCGGCCTTCGCTTCCTCACCACCGGCCGGCTACTCCCCGGCGCCGCGCTGATGGGCGGGGCCCTGCTCTGGGCGGCGTGGCGGCGTCCGGCGATCGCCGCTCCGACCATGCCGCTGGAGGACGCCCGGCGGCTTCTCGGAGTCCGGGAGGAGGCGACCCTGGCCGAGATTCGCGATGCCCACCGCCGGCTGATCGCCCGGGTCCATCCGGACGCCGGAGGCTCGGCCGAGCTCGCCCGCCGGGTCAATGTCGCCCGCGACACGCTCGTCGCCGAAATGAACCGGCGGACGCCTCGCGCGTCTTGACGCCGTTCCCGATTCCACCGCCTTCACGGAAAGACCCAGATGAGCCACCGCTTCAACCCCTCCTCCCTGCGCGAATATGACATCCGGGGGGTGGTCGGCGAGACTCTGGCCGAGGATGACGCCGAGGCGGTCGGCCGGAGCTTCGGAACGGTCGTCCGCCGCTCGGGCGGCCGGCGTGTCGCGGTCGGCTGGGACGGGCGGGAAAGCTCGCCCGGGCTCGAGAAACGGCTGGTCGAAGGCCTGACGGCAAGCGGCTGCGACGTCGTCCGGATCGGCCTCGGCCCCACCGCCATGCTCTATTATGCCGAGGCCGAGCTCGACGTCGACGCCGGAATCCAGATCACCGGCAGCCACAATCCGGCCAATTACAACGGCTTCAAGATGGTGCTCCGCCACTCCGCCTTCTTCGGCGAGGCGATCCAGGGGCTCGGGCGGATGTCGGCGGCGGGCGACTGGGAGCAGGGCTCCGGGAGCGTCTCCGACGAGGAAGTGATGGACCGCTACGTCGACCGGCTTCTGGAAGGATTCGACGGCGGCCCCTTCCGGATCGGCTGGGACGCCGGCAACGGCGCCGGCGGCCCGATCGTCGAGCGGATCGTCAAGCGCCTGCCCGGCGAGCATTTCACGCTCTACACCGAGATCGACGGCCGGTTCCCGAACCACCACCCCGACCCGACGGTCGAATCGAACCTGGAGGACCTGAAGAAGCTCGTCGCCGACAAGGGCCTCGACTTCGGAGTCGCCTTCGACGGCGACGCCGACCGGATCGGCGCGATCGACGGGGAGGGCCGGGTGATCTGGGGCGACCAGCTCCTCTCGATCCTCGCCGAGCCGGTGCTCCGCGCGCTTCCCGGCTCGACGATCATCGCCGACGTCAAGGCGAGCCAGGCGCTGTTCGACCGCGTCGCCGAGCTCGGCGGCAAGCCGGTGATGTGGAAGACCGGGCACAGCCTGATCAAGTCGAAGATGAAGGAGACCGGAGCGCCGCTCGCCGGCGAGATGAGCGGCCACATCTTCTTCGCGCACCAATGGTACGGCTTCGACGACGGGATCTACGCGGCCCTGCGGCTGATCCGGGCGGTGCGCGAGCTCGGTGGATCGCTCACCGCGCTTCGCTCGGCCATGCCGGCGATGGTCAACACGCCCGAAATCCGCTTCCAGGTCGACGAGAGCCGCAAGTTCGCCGTGGTCGAGGAAGTGCTCGAACGGCTGGAGCGCGACGGCGCCCGGGTCGACCGCACCGACGGCGCCCGGGTCAGCACCGACGACGGCTGGTGGCTGCTTCGAGCGTCCAACACCCAGGACGTCCTCGTCGCCCGAGCCGAAGCGAAGGACGAGGCCGGGCTGGAGCGGCTGATGGCCCAGGTCGACGCGCAGCTTGCCCTTTCCGGCTTGGAACGGGGTCCGCAGGCGGCGCATTGAGCCAAATCCTCCCCGCAGGGAAAGGATTGAGGGGTGATTCGCCTGGCGGACGCGGTTAGACGCGTCCCATGCCCAAGCTTCACCTGGAGCCGCTGATCTTCTGCATCGCCTGGGCCGCTCTGGCGGTCGCCGGATTCGCCCTGCTCGACTGGAAGGCGGGCGTGGCGCTTTCGGTCGGCCTGTTCATGCTGATCATGCCGTCGAGCGCCCTGATCCTCGCCCGAACCAGCAACTTCGTGCTGGAGCGGGCGGTGCGCTGGGGCATCCTGGTCGTGGCGACCCTGGTCCTGCTCTCGCTCGCCGATCTCGTCGGCTAAGATGTTTCCCGGCGAAGGCGGGGATCCAGCGCTCTCCGCTCGTGCCGCTGGGCCCGGCCTTGGCCGGGGAAGGTGGATCCCGGATCAAGTCCGGGATGACGGCTCCGCCAGGGGCGGTCGCCGTCAGCTGTAGAAGATGTGGGCGCCGATCTGGCCGAAGCGGGTCTTGGCCCGGCCCCAGGACGGCGAAACGTAGGTGGCGTGATACCACAGGACGTTGGGCGCGACCTGGCGGGCGAGACGCTTGGCGGCGATGTCGGCCACGGCCAGCGCCTTGTGCCAGCAGTCGCTGCTCGTGTCGGGCTCGGGAAGCCGGCCGGCGTGGACGAACGAGAATTGCGCATGCTGGGTGACGACGGCGCAGATGGTCGGCGGATAGACGCCCGACGCGGCCCGGTTCAGGACCACTTCCGCGACGGCGAGCTGGCCTTCCAGCGATTCGCTGCGCGCCTCGAAATAGACCGCCTTGGCGAGGCAGAGCTGCTCGCTGTCCTGGTTTTTGTAGTCGACGAAGGCCATCACCATCTCGCGCAGCGGGCGCGGCGTCAGGGTGGTCACGGCGGGGATCGGAGCCGGCGCCGGAGCCGGAGCGAGGCTCGGAGCGGGGGCCGCGACGGCGGCGCGGAGGTCGGGCAGGTTGCCGATCGAGACCGAGGCGACGGCCGGGGCGAGATCGCTTTCCGCGGCCGCGGCCGGAGTGGCGAAAAGGGCGCAGAGCGCAAGAGAGAGGGCCGCGAAAAGACGCGGCTGGAAACGACCCAGCATCGACTACCAATTTTGTGCGGCCGGTTGATCGAGGCGCCTCGATGGCGCCCGCTGCCCCGCCCGTCTGGCGCGCCGCCCGAAACCCCCGGCGACCGCGCTCCCGCTAACTGAAGCCGGGGATGCGGGCATCGGCCCGGCGGGTCAACGCGAAGCGGCGATAAGGACGATGGGTCGAGCCGAGTCCGGGACGAGACGCCGGAACTTAGCTGTGGATGACTGCGCCGGCGCGTCGATTCGGGGGGCGAATCGGCTGCTCCCGTCTCCCTGCACGCAGGGGAGGGTAGGGGGTGGGTAGGTCAATGGAGGGCGGCGCCTTTTTCGGAGACGCACCCACCCCCGGCCCCTCCCTGCGTGCAGGGAGGGGGGATTCTAGTCGTCCTCGTCCTCCCGGCCGACCAGGTTGAGCTCGCGCGCCTTGATCTGGCGGGTCATGCACCAGTGCATCAACGCGTCCTCGCGGCCGTGAGTGATCCAGACTTCGCGGGGCCTAAGCTCCTCGATGGTCCGGGTCAGCTCGTCCCAGTCGGCGTGGTCGGAGACGATCAGCGGAAGCTCGACGTTGCGCTGCCGGGCGCGCTGGCGGATCCGCATCCAGCCCGACGCCATGGCGGTGATCGGATCGGGCAGGCGGCGCGACCAGCGGTCGTTGAGCGCGCCGGGCGGGGCGACGACGATCCGGCCCTTGAGCTCGTCCTTCGAGGCGCCGGTGGCGGGGCGGATCTCGCCGAGCTCGACGCCATGTTCCAGGTAGAGGTCGCAAAGCCGCTGGAGGGCGCCGTGGATGTAGATCGGCTCGTGATAGCCGCGCCCCCGAATCTCCATCATCAGCCTCTGCGCCTTGCCCAGCGCATAGGCGCCGACCAGCACGCAGCGCTCCGGATTCTCGTGAAGCCGGACGAGCAGGCGGTCGACCTCGGAGGCCGTGTCCGGGTGTCGGAAGACCGGGAGCCCGAACGTCGCCTCGGTGACGAAGATATCGCACGGCACCGGCTCGAACGGCGGGCAGGTCGGGTCCGGCCGGCGCTTATAGTCGCCGGAGACGACGACCCGCTCGCCTTGATGGTCGAGAACGATCTGGGCCGAGCCGAGGACGTGGCCGGCGGGGACGAAGCTAAGCTCGACCTCGCCGAGCCGGGTCACCTCGCCATAGGCCATCGGCCGGCCGCCGGGTTGAGGCCCGTAGCGGCAGTCCATGATCGCCAGGGTCTCCGGAGTGGCCCAGACCTCGCCGTGGCCGCCACGGGCGTGATCGCCATGGCCGTGGGTGACCAGCGCCCGGGCCTTCGGCTCGCCGGGATCGATCCAGGCGTCGGCCGGTCGAACATATATGCCTTCCGGAAAAGGCTCTATCCAGGAACCGAGGCGGGCCATCGGGAGCTATAGGGGCGAGGCGCCCTCGGCCGTCAAGGCCGGCGCAGTCACTATGGGAGCTTGAGACATGGACCTTGGCGGCTTGAACTGGGGCGTGATCACCATCGTCGGCCCGCTGTTGCTCGCGGCGGTTCTGCTGTGGGCTTTGCTCCGCAACCGCAAGCAGCGCGTCGACATCGGCCGAAGCGAGCGCGGCACGCGCGACGTCTACGACGAATCGGAGCGGGTCCGGCAGGACGGAGACGGGGACAGTGCGTAATCCTGTTTCCCGGCGAAGGCCGGGACGCAGTTGAGCGGCCGTGCCGGGCCCCGGCCTTCGCCGGGGAACGATGACCTCCCTGCCCCCGTCTCCCAGTGGTTCGCCGAGAAGGGCTGGGCGCCGCGCCGACACCAGCGCGAGATGCTCGCCGCCGCCCGGGCCGGTCGAAGCGCTCTGCTCGTCGCGCCGACCGGAGCGGGCAAGACCCTGGCGGGGTTCCTGTCCTCGATCGCCGAGCTGATCGAGGCGCCGACCGACGGCCTCCACACCCTCTACATCTCGCCGCTCAAGGCGCTCGCGGTCGACGTCCAGCGCAACCTCCTCACCCCGATCGAGGAGATGGGCCTTCCGATCCGGGTCGAGACGCGCACCGGCGACACGCCCGCCGACCGCAAGGCCCGCCAGCGCGTTCGCCCGCCGCAGATCCTCCTCACCACGCCCGAATCGCTGAGCCTGCTGCTCAGCCACGAGGACAGCAGGGCCCTGTTCGGGAGCCTTCGCACGGTGGTGATCGACGAGGTCCACGCCTTCGCCTCGGGCAAGCGCGGCGACCTTCTCTCGCTGGCGCTCGCCCGGCTTCAGCGCCTTTCGCCGGCGCTCCGGCGGGTGGCGCTTTCGGCCACCGTGTCCGATCCCGAAGCCTATCAGGGCTGGCTCGCCCCGCACGGCGACGTCGAGCTGGTCGACGTCGTGCTCGGCGAGCCGGGCGCCGATCCGCATATCGGCATCATGCTTCCCGAGGACGAGCGGATCCCCTGGTCGGGCCATAGCGGCCGCTGGGCGGCGCAGAACGTCATGCGGGAGATCGAGAAGCACCGCACGACCCTCATCTTCTGCAACACGCGAAGCCTCGCCGAGCTGATCTTCCAGGATCTGTGGACGGTGAACGACGACGGGCTTCCGATCGGGATCCACCACGGCTCGCTCTCGGTGGAGGCGCGCCGCAAGGTCGAGACGGCGATGGCGGCGGGGCGGCTTCGGGGCCTGGTCTGCACCGCCAGCCTCGACCTCGGAGTCGACTGGGGCGACGTCGACCTCGTCATCCAGATGGGCGCGCCCAAGGGGTCGTCGCGGCTTCTCCAGCGGATCGGCCGAGCCAATCACCGGCTCGACGAGCCTTCGGAGGCGATCGTCGTTCCCGGCAACCGCTTCGAATATCTCGAGGCGCGGGCCGCGCTCGACGCGATCGAGCGCAAGGAGCTCGACCCCGAATCCTTCCGCCCCGGGGCGATCGACGTGCTCGCCCAGCACGTCATGGCGGCGGCCTGCGCCGCGCCCTTTCGCGAGGAGGCGATGCTGGAGGAGGTGCGCTCGGCGGCGCCTTATGCAGGCCTCTCGGAAGAGCTGTTCCGCCAGGTCCTCGCCTATATCGAGAATGGCGGCTATTCGCTTCGCGCCTACGACCGCTTCCGGCGCCTGACCCGCGATTCCGACGGGACCTGGCGCGTCTCCCACCCGCGCTTCGTCCAGCAGCACCGGATGAACGCCGGGATCATCGTCGACGCCCCCCTTCTCGACGTGCGCTTCCGTCGCGGCCGGAAGCTCGGCACCGTCGAGGAATATTTCGCCTCGACCCTGTCGCCCGGAGACACCTTCTTCTTCGCCGGCCTGGTGCTCGAGGTGGAGAAGATCGACGGCACCGACCTGATCGTCAGGGCGACCACCAAGTCGGCCCGGATCCCGACCTATGTCGGGACCCGGATGGCGATGACCACCAATCTCGCCGACCGGGTCCGGGCCTTCCTCTTCGACCGGTCGCAATGGCCGCGCTTCCCCGACGACGTCCGAGACTGGCTGGAGGTTCAGGCCTATCGCTCGCTCCTCCCCCGCCCCGACCAGCTCCTCGTCGAGACCTTTCCCCACGAGCACCGCCACTACATGGTCGCCTACAGCTTCGAGGGCTGGAACGCGCACCAGTCGCTCGGAATGCTGATCACCCGGCGGATGGAGAGCGCGGGGCTGAAGCCGCTCGGCTTCGTCTCCAACGACTACGCCCTCGCCTGCTACGGGCTCGAGCCGATCGAGGACCCCGCCGCCCTCTTCTCGCCCGATTTGCTCGAGAACGAGTTCGTCGAGTGGGTGCAGGGCTCGAACCTGTTGAAGCGCGCTTTCCGCGAGGTGGCGGTGATCGGAGGACTGGTCGAGCGCCACCACCCAGGCAAGCGCAAGTCGGGGCGCCAGGTCACCTTCTCCACCGACCTCATCTACGACGTGCTCCGCCGCTACGAGCCCGACCACCTCCTCCTCAGAGCCGCCTGGGAGGATGCCAAGGGCAAGCTCACCGAGGTCGGCCGGCTCGCCCGGCTGCTCGACCGGGCGCAGGGAACGATGGTCCATGTCGACCTCGACCGGGTCTCGCCCCTGGCCGTTCCGGTGCTGGTCATCGTCGGCCGCGAGGCGACCGCCACCGGCACGTCGGACGACCAGCTGCTGATCGAGGCCGAGAGCCTGGCGCAGATCGCGATGCGGAGGGACTAGGTGGGGGATCGCGTTCCCGTTCCCCGGCGAAGGCCGGGGCCCAGCGGCACGGGCGGCGGGCCTGGTCCCGGCCTTCGCCGGGAAACGGCTCGACCCTGCTAGACCTATGCTATGCCGTGAGATCCGGGCCGAAGCGGCGGTCGTAGCTTTTCTCGCGACGCTTGAGGAGCCGGAAGGCGACGAGACCGCCGACGACGGCCGCCGCCGTCGGGAAGCGGCGCTTCGCCGGCGGCGCGGGCGCCGGTGAATTGGCCTGTGCCTGCGCCGGAGCGGCGACCGGCACCGCCGGAGCGATGACCGGACCCTCCGGCTTCGACTCCATCGCCTGCTGGCGCTCGAGCTCGGAATTGAGCTCGCCGCCCATGATGACGATGTAGGCGGAGAGGTAGAGCCAGGTCAGGAAGACGACCACTCCGCCGAGCGAGCCGTAGGTCTTGTTGTAGCTTCCGAAGTGGGAGACGTAGAGGCCGAAGCCGATCGTCCCGAGCAGCCAGAGCAGCGTCGCGGCGCCGGAGCCGGGGCTGACCCACGCCCAGGGGGCGTCCGGGCGGTTCGGGGCGAAGCGGTAGACGGCGGCGAGGCCAAGCGCGACTGCGGCGACGGCCAGCGCCCAGAACAGGGCCTGGAGCGCGAAATGGACCGCGGGCGAGGAGAAGGGGAGGAGGTGCTCGATCGCCGCGGTCGCCGCGATGGCGACTCCGGCGAGCAGGAGGACGAGGAGCCCGCCGACGGTCATCGCCAGCGACAGGGCCGTGGTCTTGAGGAAGCCGCGGGTCTCCTTCACCTCATAAGCGATGTTGAGCGCGGTGACGAAGCCGGACGCGCCCTTGCTGGCGCCGTAGATGGCGAGCGCGAGAGCCACGACGAGGCTTAGGCCCTTGGCCGCCTTGGGAGTCTCGGTAAGGCTCCTGAGCTGGTCCGAGATCAGCGACGCCGCGTCTCTCGGCAGGGTCGCGAACAGCTTGCCGATATGCTCCGCGACGGTCGGCGGGTCGGCGGCAAGCCCGTAGACCAGCACCACCGAGGCGAGCAGAGGCACGAAGGCGAGGAAGCCGAAGAAAGCCACTCCGGCGGCGAGGAACCCGACATTGTCGTCCGCCGCTTCCTTCCAGGTTCGGACGAGCACCGTCTTCCAGTCGGCGAAAGCGGGCCAGCGGACGGGTTGGATAGCCATGGCGGCGAGAACCGGGCGGAACGACGGCGGTTCCCCGCGCCTCGTCATCCCGGCGAAGGCCGTGATCTCGTCGGGTGAAAAGGGCGGCGGTCTCCACCCCACGAGGCCCCCGCCTTCGCCGGGGCGACGGGGAGTCTCACACCATCGCCCGCGGGCTGGCGAAGACCCGCCCGACCTCCGGCTCGAAGCTTTCGAGGGGATCGACGTCGAACTCGGGATCGAAGGCCGGCGCGTCCCACTCGTCGACCAGCTTTTCGGCGAAGGCGTACCAGCTTTCCCCCTTGAACCGCTCGCGCCCCTCGGGGTCCTTGCCGAGATGCTCGAAATAATAGCGGCCCTGAAATTCCTGGTGCCAGTAGACGGCGTGGTAGACGTCCTCGCGCACGTAGGGCTTGAGCATCTCGGCGGCGATTGGCCCGTGATTGGGGATCGAGAAGAGCTTGCCGATGTCGTGACAAAGCGCGGCGACCACCTCCTCGTCGCTCGCTCCCGACCGGCGGGCGAGCGTTCCGGCCATCAGCGAGTGGGTGAGCTGCGTCGCCGCGAACCCCACCTCGATGTCGGCGAGCCGGGCGAGCGACTCCATGATCTGCCGGGCGGCCGCGCTCTTCTGGTGCCGGCCGTGCTCGGCGGCGATATGCGCCCAATCCTCGGCCGTGCCGTTCCTCATGTCGGTGAACATGCGGCTCTCCTCTCTAGCAGTCGGAGGATAGACCGGACACCAGGCCGCCGCTAGGGTTCGTTCCGCGCCGTTGGGGGGCGGACGCGGGAGCGCAGTTCGAGTTCATGGAATCCGTCTCCGAAATTCCGTGCGACAGCCTCGCCGTACTCGCCGACGGCGGCGAGATGGGAGAGCGGATCCGGGCCTTCGACTGGGCTTCGACCCCGCTCGGAGCGCCGACCGGCTGGCCGCAGGCGCTGAAGACCGCGGTCGGAATCCTGTTGAGCTCCAAATTTCCGATGTTCCTCGCCTGGGGGCCGGAGCTTCGCTTCCTCTACAACGACGCCTATATCGACGTGCTCGGAGGCAAGCATCCCGCCGCGCTCGGCCACGCTTTCGAGGACATCTGGGCCGAAATCTGGAGCGACATCCATCCGCTGGTGGAGCGGGCGCTGGCGGGGGAGGCGACCTATTGGGAAAATCTGCCGCTCACCATGACCCGCAAGGGCTATGAGGAGCAGACCTGGTTCACCTTCTCCTACAGCCCGCTTCGCGGCGACACCGGCGCGGCGGAGGGCATGTTCTGCGCCTGCGTCGAGACCACCGACACCGTGCTCGCCGAGCGGAGGCGGGTCAGCGAGGCCGAGCGGCTTCGCCAGCTGTTCGACCACGCCCCGAGCTTCATGGCGGTGCTTCGCGGAAACGATCTCGTCTTCGAGATGATGAACGCGTCCTACCTCCAGCTCGTCGGCCATCGCGACCTCGTCGGCAAGCCGGTGCGCGAGGCTCTGCCCGAAGTGGAGGGGCAGGGATTCTTCGAGATACTCGATGAAGTCTATCGCAGCGGCGAAGCCTTTACCGGCCGCGCGATGACCATTCAGCTTCAGCGCGAACCGGGCGCTCCGGCGGAGGAGCGCCTCGTCGACTTCGTCTTCCAGCCGATCACCGGCCCCGACGGCGCGGTGACCGGTATCTTCGCGGAAGGCTATGACGTCACCGAGCGGCACGTCGCCGAGCTCGCCCTGCGCGAAAGCGAGGAGCGTTTCCGGCTGATCGCGGATTCGGCGCCCGTCCCGATGTGGGTGACCCGGCTCGACCGCAGCCGCAGCTTCGTCAACCTCGCTTATGTCGAGTTTCTCGGAATCTCGTACGAAGAAGCGATCGGCTTCGATTGGCGCACCGTCATCCACCCCGACGACGCGCCCCGGATCCTCGCCGAATCCGTCGCCGGCGAAGCGACCATGAAGGCCTTCGAGCTGGTCGGCCGCTATCGCAGCGGAGTCGGCGGCTGGCGTTGGATCCGCTCGATCTCCCAGCCGCGCTGGGGCCCGCAGGGCGAGCATGTCGGCTTCATCGGAGTGGCTCACGACATCACCGAGCTGAAGGAGGCGGAGGCGGCGCTACTCGAGATCAACGAGACCCTCGAGCGCCGGGTGACCGAGCGGACCGCCGATCTTAGCCAGGCGCTCAACCGGCTCCAGGCCGAGGTGGGCGAGCGGCTTCGCGCCGAAGAGGCGCTTCGCCAGGCCCAGAAGATGGAGGCGGTCGGCCAGCTCACCGGCGGGATCGCGCACGACTTCAACAATCTGCTCACCCCGATCATGGGCGGGCTCGAGCTGATCGCCGCCAAGGTCGAGGACCCGCGGCTGAAGCGGCTCGCGGAGACCGGCCTCGAATCGGCGCGGCGCGGCGCGAAGCTCACCGGCCAGCTCCTCGCTTTCTCGCGGATCCAGCGGATCAGCATGGCTCCGGTCGCGGTCAACGACGTCATCGCCAACATGCAGACCCTTCTCCACCACACGATCGGCCGGGCGATCGCGATCGAGACGCGGCTCGACCCGGCGGCGGGCTACGGGATCTGCGATGCCAACCAGCTCGAGAATGCCGTCCTGAACCTCGCCATCAACGCCCGCGACGCCATGCCCGACGGCGGAACCCTGACGATCGCGACGGAGCGCGCGACGATCGACGAGGAGGGCGACCGGCCGGGCGCGCCCTGGGTAAGGATCACCGTCTCCGATACCGGACAGGGGATGAGCCCCGAGATCCTCGCCCGCGCCACCGAACCTTTCTTCTCCACCAAGCCGCTGGGCAAGGGAACCGGGCTCGGACTCGCCCAGGTCTACGGAATCGCCGAGCAGTCCGGCGGCCGGCTTCGGATCGAAAGCGCTCCGGGCGAGGGTACCTCCGTCCACCTTCTACTCGCGGCCGCCGCGCCGCCCGCCGAAGAGGCCGCCGCCGCCGCGGCGAGCGTCGACTCGACGGACCGGAAAAGGCGGCGGGCGCGGGTGCTGGTGGTGGACGACGATCCCGACGTCCGCGCCTTCCTCGCCGACTCGCTGGAGGGGCTTGGGCACGAGGTCGCCGCCTTCGAATCGGGCGAGGAGGCGCTCGCGGCTTTGCCCGGCTGGCCCGCCGACATGGCGCTTGTCGATTACGCCATGCCGGGGATGCACGGCGCGGACGTCGCCCGCGCCGCCCGCGCTCTGCGCCCCGATCTGCCGATCGTCTTCGTCACCGGCTATGCCGAAAGCCAGCAGCTCGAAAACGCCGCCGGCCCCGACGCGGCGGTGCTCCGCAAGCCGTTCACCGTCGCGGACCTGGCCGCCGCGGTGGAGTCGACCCTGCCTCCCCCATGAGATCCTCCCCGGAACGGGGAGGGGGACCATGCGCAGCATGGTGGAGGGGCTGGCACGGAGTCCGCAGCAGCCCCTCCACCACCGCCTTCGGCGGCGGTCCCCCTCCCCGTTCCGGGGAGGATTTTAGGCCTCTTGAACCCTTCGAATCCGCACCTAAATCGCCGCCGTTCCGGGCAGCCATGACGGTGTCCGGGCACGAGCGGGGGGCTCCGGGCTTCTTGCCGGCGCCCCTCGTGAAGATGTTGCTCAATGGAGGACATGGATCATGAGAAGCTTCGATTTCACCCCCTACCGCCGCTCCACGATCGGCTTCGACCGGCTCTTCGAGTTCCTGGAGAGCGCGAGCCGCGAGCAGGCCGACAATTACCCGCCCTACGATATCGAGAAGCTGAGCGACGACAGCTACCGGATCACCCTCGCGGTGGCCGGCTTCAGCCCCGACGATATCGACATCACCGCGCGCCAGAACCTTCTGACGATCACCGGCCGAAAGGCGGAGAACCGCAACCGCGACGGCAATTACGTCCACATGGGGATCGCCACTCGGGCGTTCGAGCGGCGCTTCGAGCTCGCCGACTTCGTCCGCGTCGAGGCCGCCGACATGAAGGACGGCCTGCTCTCGGTCGAGCTGGTCCGCGAGATCCCCGACGCGATGAAGCCGCGCAAGATCGGAATCAACGGCGCCGCCCCGCGGACGACGATCGAAGGCGGCTCCGCCAACGAGAACGCCGCCGAGCGCCAGGCGGAGACGGCCGCGGCATAGGCTCATACCCCTCTCCCCGGCGGGGAGAGGGCAGGGAGAGGGGGCTCGGCGTCGGGAGCTTCGCTCGGCGCCGGAGCCCCCTCACCCGGCGCCGGAGCCCCCTCACCCCAACCCTCTCCTCCCAGGGGAGAGGGAGTCCCGCCTGTCCGCCGCCCGCCGGTTTTGTCCGCCGATTGGCCCCTTTGTCCCGTTGTAAGTTGCGCCGTGCAACCTATTTCGGAGACCGCACTCGAACGCGGTGCGAGGAAAAGGGAGACGGCTTCGGCCGCGCGGCATCATGAAGATCTTGAGGAAGCTGGGTCATCCGTTCGCTCTCGCCGTCGAGGGCTTCGTCGCCGCCGCGCTCGTATTCGTCGCCGCCAATCCGGTCGTCCTTCATCCGGATGCCGGCGCCACCGCCCAGTCCAAGGCGATCTACAGCGAGCTTACCCGCTAAACCTGTTCCTCGGCGAAGGCCGAGGCCCAGCGACACGCGCGAAGGGGCCGGATCCCGGCCGACGCGGAAACGGCTGGCCCTTGCGATCGCGCTTGAACCCGGCCGCGGACCGACTCTATAGCGGCTCCATGGTTCGCTTTTCGTTCTGTGGGCATGAGTTGATGGCGCTTGCGCAGGGGGCTTTGTTCTGGCCGTCGCGCCGGGCGCTCCTCCTCGCCGACCTCCACCTCGAGAAGGGCAGCTGGTTCGCGCGCCTCGGGCAGATGCTTCCGCCTTACGATTCGATCGCCACCCTCGCCGATCTCACCGCCCTCGCCGTCTCCACCGGGGCCGAGGAGATCTGGTGCCTGGGCGACAGCTTCCACGACCGCTTCGGCTGCGAGCGTCTGCCGGAGCGCGCCCGCGAGATGCTGACCGCGCTCACCGCGGCGACCCGCTGGACCTGGATCACCGGCAACCACGATAACGGAATCCTCGACCATTGCGGCGGCCGGATCGTCGAGGAGGCGGAGGTCGACGGACTCCTCCTCCGGCACGAGGCCGACCCGGCGGAGCCGAGGCCCGAGCTCTCCGGCCATTTCCATCCAAAGCTTCGGATCCGCCAGCGCGGCCGCCAGGTGTCGCGCCGCTGCTTCGTCGCGACCGAGCGCAAGCTGATCCTCCCCGCCTTCGGCGCCCTCACCGGAGGGCTCGACGTCGGCCATCCGGAGATCGTCCGGGCCCTAGGCGCGCCGGGCGAGGCGCTGGTTCCGGTGGCGGACCGGCTGCTCAGGTTTCCCATCGCGGCGTGATCCCACGAAATCCCCTCTCCCCTCCGGGGAGAGGGTAAGGGAGAGGGGGAGTGTGGAACCCCCTGAGCGCCGGGAGTCGGATTCCCTCCCCAGAGGGGAGAGGGAGCTACTCTACGGCCTCCAAAGCGCCGGAAAGTCGCGCTTCAGATCCGCCAGCTTGGGCAGGTCCCAGTGGCGGATGTAGGGATGGTCCGGGTTACGGCGAAGGAAGTCCTGGTGGTAGGCCTCGGCCGGGTAGAAGCCGCCGCTTTCGATCCGGGTGGCGAGCGGCCTGCCGAACGTGCGCGCCGCGTTGATTTGCGCGACATAGGCCGCGGCGACCTGCCGCTGCGCCGCATTCTGCGGGAAGACGGCGGAACGGTAGCTCGGCCCGGTGTCCGGTCCCTGGCGGTTCACCTGCGTCGGATCGTGCGCCGCGAAGAACACCCGAAGCAGGGTCGCATAGCTGACCTGGCGAGGATCGTAGACGATCCGGACGGCCTCGGCATGGCCGGTGCCCTCGGTGCTGACCCGGTCGTAGGACGCGTCGCCCTTCGACCCGCCGGCATAGCCCGAGACGACGGCGCGGACGCCCTTCACATGCTCGAACACGCCCTCGATCCCCCAGAAGCAGCCGCCGGCGAGCACCGCCGTCTGGAGGCCGGGGGCCGGTTTCGCGTCGATCCGCGCGGGCGGCGGAACCGCCGCGCCGAGCGCCACGGCCGAAGCCGCGAGGAGGAGCGCCCTCATGCCGGCACGAACGTCATGGCGACGCCGTTCATGCAGTAGCGAAGGCCGGTCGGCTTCGGGCCGTCGTTGAAGACATGGCCGAGATGGCCGCCGCAGCGCCGGCAATGGACCTCGGTGCGCTTCATGAACAAGGCCGTGTCCTCGCGCGTCGCGATCGCGTTGGGGAGCGGGCGGAAGAAGCTTGGCCAGCCGGTGCCGCTGTCGAACTTGCTCGCTGAGGAATAAAGCGACTGGTTGCAGCCCGCGCAGTGGAAGACGCCGCGGCGCTTCTCGTGGTCGAGCGGGCTCGAGCCCGCCCGTTCGGTCGCCGCCTGGCGCAGGGTGGCATATTGCGGCCCGGTCAGCTTGGCGCGCCACTGCGCGTCGGTCAGCCGATATTCGAAATTGGCGGGGGCGGCTTCGCCCCGGCGGGTGCCCCACAGGCCGGCGAGGCCGGCGGCGATCGCCGCGCCTCCCGCGCCGAGGGCCGTACGTCGGTCGAGTTTCATCAGGGTTCTCCAGCAAGAGTCGCCGCGATCAGCCCCCTGACGGCATTGCCTATATAGAAGCCGCCGGCGAGATCTTCCACCCGCAGGTCCGCTTCGACCGCCCGCCCCTCCTCGATCAGCCGCTCGCGAAGCACTCCGGGGAGGAGTCCGCGCGACAGCGGCGGGGTGAGCAGCCGGCCGCCGCGCTCGACGAACAGGCTGGTCCAGCTCCCCTCGGTGAGGAACCCCGCGCCGTCGGCGAAGACGATCTCGAACGCGTCGCCGCGCGCCTCGTCGTAGAAGCCGCGGTCGCTCGTCTTGTGGGCCAACCGGAAATCCTCCGCTTCGACCGGCCTCGGGCGGACCGCCACGGCGACCGGGCCGGAGGGAGCGGGGGAAACGGCGCGCGATTCGATCGCGATCGCGCCGCTTCGCGACAGGAGCAGGCGAAGCTTGCGCGGCTCGCGGAGGAAGAAGGTCGCCGCCTGAAGCTCGTTTCGCGCATCGTGGCGGTCGAACGCGAAGCCGAGGGCGTCCGCGCTGCGCTTCATCCGCGCCAGGTGCCGCTCGAGCTCGGCGATCCCGTCGCGAGGGTCGAAGCGCATCGTCTCGATGAGGTCGAAGCTTGCGACGGTCTCCACGAAGGCTCCCTTGGCCAGGCATTCGCGCCATTCGTCGGCCGGCACGCTGTCGGCAACGATTCCCGAGCCGAGACCGATCCGCGCCGTTCCTCCGCCCTTCGGCAGGACGAGCGTGCGGATGGCGACGTTGAACGCCGCTTCCCCGCCCGGCGCAAGCCTCCCGATGCTTCCGGTATAGGCCCCGCGCGGCGACCGCTCCAGACCGGCGATCAGCTCCATCGCCCGGATCTTCGGCGCGCCCGTCACCGATCCGCAGGGGAAGATCGCCTCGAGCGCGTCGACCGGCCCGACGCCCTCCTCCAGCCGGGCGGTGACGGTGGAGGTCATCTGGAGCACGGTCGGATAGCGCTCGACCGCGAACAATTCCGGCACCGACACGCTGCCCGGCCGCGACACCCGCGCGAGGTCGTTCCTTAGCAAATCGACGATCATCAGGTTTTCGGCGCGCTGCTTGGGATCGCCGCGAAGCGCCTCGGGATCGCTGTCCGCCGCCGCCGTTCCCTTCATCGGACGGGCGGTGATCGCTCCGCCCTCCAGGGTGAAGAACAGCTCCGGCGAGAAGGAGAGGAGCCACTGCGCGCCGGTGAACACCGCGCCGCCCCACCCGCCCCGCGCCCGCTCGCGAAGATTGGCGTAGAGCGCCAGCGGGTGGCCGGCCGACGCCACCTCCGCCTGAAAGGTGAGGTTCGCCTGGTAGACGTTCCCGGCAAGGATGTGGGCGAGCACCGTCGCCACCGCCGACTCGTGCTCGGCGCGCGAGACGAGCGGCCGAGGCGTCCCGGCCCAGGCCCCTTCCCCGGGCGGAAGCAAGGCGGCCGGGTCGATCTCATCGAAACCGTCGAACAGGCCGAACCAGAGCAGCGGCCCCTCCCCCGCCGGAAGCCGCGACAGCTTGCGCTCCAGCGCATAGCCCGCTTCGTAGGCGAGGAACCCGGCGGCATGGCGCCCGCTCGTCCGCAACCGCTCGAGCGCCGGCCTCACCGCCTCGAGAGTCCACGCCTCGACGGTCTCGACGGGATCGCGGTAGAGCCGCGCCTTACCGTCCGCGCCCTGGTCGTCGAGGAGGACGAACGGCGCCCCGGCTTGCCAGAAGCGCGGCGGAGGGCCATTTCGGCGAGGGTCAGGAGAGTCCATGGTTTCCAGCGTCTTCGACCTCTTCAAGATCGGGGTCGGCCCGTCGAGCTCCCACACGATGGGGCCGATGACCGCCGCCTGCCGCTTTGTCGAGACCCTCGCCGACCGGGGCCAGCTGGGCCGCGCCGAGCGGGTGTCGGTCGATCTCTACGGATCGCTCGCCCTGACCGGCAAGGGCCACGCCACCGACCGCGCCATCCTCCTCGGCCTTTCGGGCGAGCGGCCCGACGCGGTCGATCCGGACGCCGCCGACGGAATCGTCGCGTCGATCCGCGAGACGGCCCGGCTTCGCCTGGGAGGCCGGCGCGACATCGAATTCGTCGAGTCGCGCGACCTCGCCTTCCTCCAGCGCGAGCGGCTTCCGCACCATTCCAACGGGATGCGCTTCGCCGCCTTCGCGCCCGGCGGCGAGCCGCTCCACTCGGCCATCTATTATTCGACCGGCGGAGGCGCCGTCGTCGACGAGGACGCCATCGCCCGCAACGCTCCGCCCGAGGGCGCCTGGGACATACCCTATAACTACCGCAGCGCCGACGAGCTTCTCGCCATCGTCGAGCGCGAGCGGCTGAGCATCGCCGAAATCGCCCGGGCCAATGAGCGCGCGCAATATTCCGACGAGGAGATCGACCGCCGGCTCGGCGCCGTCGAGCGCGCCATGTCGGCCTGCATCGACCGCGGAATAGGCATGGAAGGAATCCTTCCCGGCGGCCTCAAGGTGAAGCGCCGCGCCCCGGCCTTGCACAAATTGCTGATCGACCGCGCCGAGCGGACCCTGTCCGATCCGCTGACGGTGCTCGACTGGGTCAATCTTTGGGCGCTCGCCGTCAACGAGGAGAATGCCGCCGGCGGCCGGGTCGTCACCGCGCCCACCAACGGCGCCGCCGGGATCGTCCCGGCGATCCTTCGCTACTATCAGCGCTTCACCCCCCATTCGAACGAGGCCGGGGTAAGCACCTTCCTCCTCACCGCGGCGGCGGTCGGCTCGCTGTTCAAGGAGAATGCCTCCATCTCCGGCGCCGAGGTCGGCTGCCAGGGCGAGGTCGGGGTCGCCTGCTCGATGGCGGCGGCGGGCCTCACCGCCGCGCTGGGCGGCACCCCCTGGCAGATCGAGAATGCCGCCGAGATCGGAATGGAGCATAATCTCGGCCTGACCTGCGATCCCGTCGCCGGACTCGTCCAGGTCCCCTGCATCGAGCGCAACGCGGTCGGCGCGATCAAGGCGATCGAGGCCTCCCGCCTGGCCCTGGTCGGAGACGGCTCCCACCTCGTCAGCCTCGACCAGGTCATCGAGACGATGCGCAAGACCGGCCTCGACATGAACGAGCGCTACAAGGAAACCAGCCTCGGCGGCCTCGCGGTCAACGTGGTGGAGTGCTGACGCCTTAGCCCCCTCTCCCCAGGGAGGAGAGGGAGAGGCCTTGCTCCTCCCCCAAATCCCGGCCTAGCCTCCCCGCCGCCACCAGCAGGGGACCTCCATGCGCCAAGCCTCGTTCCTGACCGCCGCCCTCTCCGCCGCCGCACTCGCCGTCCCGGCCCTCGCCGACGACACGGCCAAGCCGGCCGCGATCGTCGCCGACGGGGTTCCGCCGATCCCCGACGATCTCACCGTCGCCACGCGCCCCTACATGGAGTTCCGGACCGCCGGCTTCCTCGGCTGGAACCCGCGCACCCGCGGCATGGCCGTCTCCACCCGCTTCGGCAACGTCGCCCAGGTCCACGAGGTCGCGGCGCCCGGAGCGATGCGGCGGCAGACGACCTTCGAGCAGGAACCGATCGCCAACGCCGGCTACGCGCGGCGCTCCGGGGACGTCATGGTCGTCCAGAAGGACGTCGGCGGAAACGAATTCTGGCAGCTCTACCGGCTCGATCACGGCCGCCTCGTCCTCCTCACCGACGGCAAGAGCCGCAACGAGATGAACGCCTGGAGCCATGACGGCCGCTGGCTCGCCTACAGCTCCACTCGCCGCAACGGCGCCGACAGCGACCTCTACGTCGTCGATCCGCGCGATCCGTCGACCAACCGGATGGTCGCCCAGGTCAAGGGCGGCGGCTGGCTCGTCAGCGATTTCGCACCGGACGGCCGAACCGCGATCGTCGCCAACGGCATTTCGGTCAACAAGACGAACCTCTACCGGCTCGATCTCGCGTCCGGCCGGATGACCCCGATCGGCGACCCGTCAAAGCCTATCGCCTACGACCTCGCGCGCTTCGCGCCCAACGGGACGCTCTGGGTCACCTCCGACGAAGGCTCCGACTTCCTGCGGCTCGGCCGGCTCGATCCCGCAACCGGGCGGTTCACGCCGGTCGCTCCGGAGAAGAAATGGGACGTCGAGGCCTTCGACATCTCCGAGGACGGCCGGTTCATCGCCTATCTCGTCAACGAAGCCGGGATCAGCCGCCTTCGCCTGCTCGATACGAACACCGGCCGGGTCCGTCCGGTCGCCAAGCTCCCGCTGGGAGTCGCTTCCGCGCTCGAGATCGCGCCTTGGGGCGAGATCGGCCTCACCCTTTCCTCCGCCCGCGCGCCCGCCGATGCTTATTCGGTCAACCCGTCCACCCTCGCCGTCAGGCGCTGGACTCAGAGCGAGACGGGCGGCCTCGATCCCGCCGTCAACGTCGAGCCGCGGCTGATCGAGACGACCAGCTTCGACGGCGAGAAGGTGTCCGGTTTCCTCTACCGGCCCGACCCGGCCAAGTTCCCGGGCCGCCGGCCGCTCCTCCTTAGCATTCACGGCGGTCCGGAGGGGCAGTCGCGCCCGGGCTTCCAGGCCCGCAACAATTATTATCTGAACGAGCTCGGCCTGGCGATCTTCTACCCGAACGTTCGCGGCTCGACCGGCTTCGGAAAGCGCTTCGTCGCGCTCGACAACGGGCCGTTCCAGCGCGAGAATTCGGTGAAGGACATCGGCGCCTTCCTCGACATCCTCGCCCGCGATCCGGCCGTCGACCCGCGCCGCATGGCGGTGACCGGCGGGAGCTATGGCGGCTACATGTGCTACGCCAGCGCGATCCGCTACGGCGACCGGCTGAAGGCGGCGAACTGCATCGTCGCCATCTCAAGCTGGCCGACCTTCCTCGAGAACACGCAAAGCTACCGCCGCGATCTTCGCCGGGTCGAATATGGCGACGAGCGCGATCCCGCGCAGCGCGCCAAGCTGATCGAGATCTCCCCTCTCACCCGGGCCAAGGAATTGCGGATCCCGCTGATGGTCCAGACCGGCGGCAACGATCCGCGCGTTCCGCCGTCCGAAGCCGAGCAGATGGTCAAGGCGGTCCGCGCCAACAACGTCGCCGCCTGGCACATCCTCGCCCAGGACGAAGGCCACGGCTTCGCCAAGAAGGCCAATCAGGACTATTCCTTCTGGGCCAGCCTCCTCTTCTGGCAGAGGAATTTGTTCGGCGCCCAGTAACCCCCTTTCTGCACGCAGGGAGGGGCTGGGGGTGGGTGCGTCAATGAAGGACCGCGCCCGTCCGGAGACGCACCCACCCCTACCCCACCCTGCGTGCAGGGAGGGGGGTTAGCGCCCCTTCCCCGCCAGCCATTCCTCGATGGCGCGGTAGGAGGAGCGGCCTTTCTCCGGCGCGTCGGCGAGGCCGGTGGCGAAATAGGCGATTCCGCGGCCGCTCGCCGGGTCGATCCACAGCCCGCCGCGAAGGCCGTAGGCTTCGCTGGCATGGCCCAGGCGCGCCCGGCCGTCGCCGAACGGATCGTCCGACGGCGGGCATTGCGCCAGAATCTGCATCGCCAGGCCGTAGCCGCAATAGAAGCGGGATTCGGTTTCGCCGTTTGACCCGTCATATTTCCAGTGGAGCCTCTCCATCTCGGCGAGGCTCGCTTCGGAGAGGAACCGGCGTCCGTCGGGCAGCCGACCGCGGCGGAGCAGCATTCCGCCGACCTTGGCGAGGTCCGTGACCGAGATCCGGAGGCCCCCTTGAGGAGAGAAGATCGCGCCGTTGGTGCCCGGCCTGTAGCCGGTGAGGTCGCAGCCGCCGTCCGGCGCGGGGACTCCCGGACAATCGGGACGCCGGCCGCGAAGATCGTCCTTCCGGACGCTTCCGTCGGCGCCGTAGAGGACGGCGGCCCGGGCGACGACGTCGTCGCGGCAGGTCGTCCAGTTGAGGCAGGCCTCGAGCCCGAGCGGAGTAAACACCAGGCGCTGCATCAGAGCGTCGAACCGCTCGCCCGACGCCGCTTCCATCACGCTCGCCACAACGGGAAAGCCGAGGTTCGAATATTGGAAATAGGTGCCGGGCCGGTGCTCCGTGTCCCAGGCCTTCGGATCGCGAAGCGACTCCTCCAGCCGGCCGGTGGCGGGGATCAGCCAATAGTCGATCCCATCGCGGATGCTCGATCGGTGCGAGAGGAGGAGGCGGAGCGTGATCGGAACGTCCGGAAAGGCCGGGTTGCGAAGCCTCCAGCCGAGATAGTCCGACACGTCGCGGTCGAGGTCGAGCTTCCCCGCCTCGACCAGCCGCATCGCGCCCAGAGCGACGTGGAGCTTGGTGATCGACGCGATCCGCACGGGATCGTTGATGGTGAGGGGGCGGCCCGTCGCCCGGTCCGCGATCCCGCCGGCGCCGGAGCCGCGAACGCCGCGCGTATCGAACGTCGCCCAGGCCCATCCCGCCGCGGGCGGCGGCTGCGGAGCGGGCGGAACGGTGGCGCAAGCGGTGAGGAGAACGGTGAGAAGGGCAGCGAGGCAAGCGGCGAAGGGGCGCATCCCGCAAGGCTAGCGCCGAATCCGGACCTTGCCTAATAGGAATTTTTCCTATAGCCCTCCTCGGAGCAGGGAGTAGGCCGTGGACTTGAACAGATCGGGAATGGCGAGCGGTGCCGGAGCCGGCGGGCTCCACCGGGCACAAGGGTTTTTTTCGCGTCGTTGGCGTGACCTTGGTGTGACCTTAGCGCTTCTGATCGCTCCCCTCTCTCCCATTGCCGCCCAGGCGCCCAGGACGGAATGGACGGCGGCGCAGGCTCAGGAGATACTCGACAAGACCCAGACGATCCGACTCTCCCCCTCGCTCGCCCCTCTCTCCCCGGGCGAGCGCGCCGCGGTCGCCAGGCTGCTCGAGGTCGGGCGGATCTTCCAGGACATTTACGAGGCTCAGCGGCACCGCGGAGCGCTCGCCGCCCGAGCCGCGCTGGCCCGCCGGACCGACGACCAGGGCCGCCGCCTGCGGACGCTCTACCGGCTCAACCAGGGTCCGATCGCCGTCACCCTGGCCAATAAGCGGGAGCCGTTCCTGGCGATCGAAGACGCGCCGCCGGGCAAGAACGTCTATCCGTGGGACCTCACCAAGGCCCAGTTCGACGCTTATCTTTCCGCCCATCCGGCCGAAGCGCCGCGCCTGACCGATCTTCGCTCCGTCGTCCGCCGCGCCGAGCTCGCGGTCATCAAGCGCGACCTCGCCAAGCTTCGCCAATATCCGGTTCTCGATACGCTCCACCCCGGACTCCTCGGCCGGATCGAGGCGCTTCACCGGGCGCCGAACCGTGAGACGCTCTACGCCATTCCCTATTCGCTCGCTTATGCCGACGAGATGATCCGGAGCCATCGCCTGCTCAACGAGGCGGCGGACTCGGTCGAGCCGAGCGACTGGCAGTTCGCCAAATATCTGCGCAACCGCGCCCGCGACCTGCTCTCCGACGATTACGAAAGCGGCGACGCCGCCTGGGTCACCGGCCGGTTCAAGAATCTGAACGCCCAGATCGGCGCCTACGAAACCTATGACGACGAGCTCCTCGGCACCCGCGCCTTTTACGGCCTGAGCCTGCTCGCCACCCGGAACGCCGAATCCGCCGCCCTCCGCCAGGCGATGAAGGGGATGCAGGCGCTCGAGGATTCCCTCCCCTACGAGCGTCACAAGAAGGTGATCGAGGACATTCCGGTGGGTGTCTACGACGTCGTCGCCGACTTCGGACAGACTCGCGGCGGCAACACCGCCACCAACCTTCCCAACGAAGCCTATCTCTCCGCCCGCTACGGATCGACGATCCTGCTTCGCGCCAACATCATGCGCAATCCCGACCTCTTCAAAGGCTCGGGCGACGTGTGGAGCGCCGCGGTGGAGGCGCGATTCGTTCCGCACCTCACCGCCGATTCGAACTTCTACCGCACCCTCTGGCACGAGGTCGGCCATTATCTCGGGCCGGACACCACCGCCGACGGGCGCGAGATCAACGCCGCCTTGGGCGCCGACGCCAGCCTGCTCGAGGAGATGAAGGCCGATCTCGTCTCGCTCTTCGTCGCCGAGCCGCTTCAGAGGCGCGGCTATTACACGCCCGACCAGCTTCGCGCCGTCTATGCGGGCGGAATCCTCCGGACGCTCCAGAACAACAGGCCGAGGCGCGAGCAGCCCTACAACATGATGCAGCTCATGCAGATGAACTGGTTCCTCGACCGCAAGGTGCTGGCCTTCGATCCCGGCACCGCGAAGCTGTCGATCGACTATGGCCGCTACCACGAGGCGGTTCGAGACCTCCTCAAGCAGGTCATCGCCCTCCAGGAGGGCGGCGACCGAGCGGCTGCGGAGGCGTTCATCAACCGCTGGGGAAGCTGGGACGACGCGCTCCACGGCAAGCTCGCTGCCAACATCCGCGCCCAGCAGCGCTACCGATTCCGCCTGTTCGAATATGGGGCGGCGCCCTAGCTCCTCCCCGGAACGGGAAGGGGACCATGCGATGCATGGTGGAGGGGCCGGCACGAGGTTCGCGGCAGCCCCTCCACCACCGCCTAGCGGCGGCCGTCCCCCTCCCCGTCCCGGGGAGGAGCGAGAACGTGGCGCACCACCGCCTCCGCCGCTTCCTCGGCGCTCATCGCCGTCGTATCGATCAGGATCTCCGCCCGCTCCGGCGGCTCGTAGGGCGATCCGATCCCGGTGAAGTTGGGGATCAGGCCGTCCCGCGCCTTGGCGTAGAGGCCCTTGGGATCGCGGGTCTCGGCGACGGCCAGCGGAACGTCCACGAAGACCTCGACGAACTCGCCTTCGGGAAGCATTTCGCGGACCATCCGGCGCTCGGCACGGAACGGGCTGATGAAGGCGGCGAGGACGATCAGCCCGGCGTCGAGCATGAGCCTCGCCGTCTCGCCCACCCGGCGGATGTTCTCCGCCCGGTCGGCGTCGGAGAAGCCGAGGTCGCGGTTCAGGCCGAGCCGCACATTGTCGCCGTCGAGCAGGAAGGTATGACGTCCCCGGGCGTGAAGCTTCGCCTCGACGAGGTTGGCGATCGTCGACTTGCCCGCCCCCGACAGGCCGGTGAACCAGAGCAGCCGGGGCCGCTGCCCCTTCGCCCCCGCCCGCGCCTCCCGCGTCACCTCGAGCAGCTGCGGGTGGAGATTGTGCGAACGCCGCAGGGCGTGGTGGATCATTCCGGCCCCGACCGTGGCGCGGGTCACCCGGTCGATCAGGATGAACCCGCCCATCTCGCGGCTTTCGGAATAGGGCGCGAAGACGATCGGCCGGTCGGTCCACAGGTTCGCGACTCCGATCCCGTTCATCGCCAGGCCGTGCGCCGGGACCTGTTCGAGCGTGTTGACGTCGATCTCGTATTTGGGGGTATGAACGGTCGCCAGCGCGGCCTGCGTGGCAAGCTTCAGGCCATATTGCCGGCCCGGGACCAGCTCCTCCTCCGACAGCCAGACGATCGTCGCCTCGAACTGGTCGGCGACCTCGGGCGACCGGGCGGAGTCGGCGATGACGTCCCCCCGCGAGCAATCCACTTCCCGGTCGAAGGCGATCGCCACCGACTGGCCGCGGACGGCCTCGCCGATCTCCTCCTCCCCGAGGCGGATCCGAGCGACGGTGGCGCCGGTTCCGGCCGGCATCACCCGCACCCGGTCGCCCGTCCGGACCCGCCCCGCCGCGACCATCCCCGCGAAGCTCCGATCGTCGTGGCGAAGGACCCATTGCACCGGCATCGCGAAGGCGCCGTCGGTGCGTTCCTCGGCCGGTTCGGCGGCTTCCAGATATTGGAGAAGCGTCGGGCCGGAATACCACGCCATGGCCGCCGACGGCGCCGTGACGTTGTCGCCGGCGCGGGCCGAGACGGGGATGGCGGTGAACTCTCCGCCCAGAAGGGCGTAATCGGCCGCGATCCGGTCGAACACCGCCTGGTCGAAGCCGACGCTGTCCATCTTGTTGACCAGCAGGACGAACCGCGACACGCCGAGCAGCCGGCACAGGAAGCCGTGCCGCCTCGTCTGGGTGAGCACCCCCTTCGCCGCGTCGACCAGCACCAGGGCGACGTCGGCGGTCGAGGCGCCGGTGACGAGATTGCGGGTATATTGCTCGTGCCCCGGAGCGTCGGCGACGATATACTTGCGCTTCGCGGTCGCGAAGAAGCGGTAGGCGACGTCGATCGTGATCCCCTGCTCGCGCTCCGCCTCCAGCCCGTCGACGAGCCGCGACAGGTCGCCGTCGCAGGCGGCGAGCTCGTCCTCGAAGGCCGATCCGGTCTCGTAGAGCAGCCGGCCGAGCAGGGTCGACTTGCCGTCGTCCACCGACCCGCAGGTGATCAGCCGGAGGAGGGTCTTTTCGGTCATCGGGCGGTGCCTACGCCATGCTCGTCGCCCCAGCGAAGGCTGGGGCCGCAGGGGGTGAAAAGCGCCGGGTTCTTCACCCGCTGGGGTCCCAGCCCGCGCTGGGACGACGTGTCCTTTTTCCCCTCACCACTCTCCGTCATGTCAGAAATAGCCTTCGCGCTTCTTGCGCTCCATCGAGGCGGCGCCGTCGCGGTCGATGATCCGCCCCTGGCGCTCGGACAACCGGTCGCGGCGCATCTCCTCGATCAACTCCGGGATCGTCGCGGCGCGGCTCTCGATCGCGCCCGAGAGCGGGTAGCAGCCCAGGGTCCGGAAGCGGACCCAGCGCTCTCGCACCTCGTCCGGCCCGGGACGAAGCCGGTCGTCGTCGACCATCAGGATCGTCCCGTCGCGCACGATCGTCGGGCGCGGGGCGGCGAAATAGAGGTCCGACACCTCGATCCCCTCGACCTCGACGTAGGACCAGACGTCGAGCTCGGTCCAGTTGGAGAGCGGGAAGACTCGAAGGCTCTCCCCCTTCGCCTTGCGGCCGTTGTAAAGCCGCCAGAGCTCGGGCCGCTGCCGCTTCGGGTCCCAGCGCTGGCCGGCGGCGCGGAACGAGAAGACGCGCTCCTTCGCCCTCACCTTCTCCTCGTCCCGGCGCGCGCCGCCGATCGCGGCGTCGAAGCCGTGCGCCTCCAGCGCCTGCTTGAGCCCGTCCGTCTTCCACATCTGGGTGTGGAGCGAGGAGCCGTGGTCGATCGGGTTGATCCCGAGCGCCTCGGCCTCGGGATTGCGGTGGACGATGAGCTTCATCCCCGCCTCCGCCGCCGCCTTGTCGCGAAGCGCGTACATCGAGGCGAATTTCCACATCGTGTCGACGTGGAGGAGCGGGAAGGGCGGCACGGCCGGAGCGAAGGCCTTCCTCGCGAGGTGGAGCAGGACGGCGCTGTCCTTGCCCGCGGAGTAGAGCATCACCGGCCGCTCGCTCTCCGCCACCGCCTCGCGAAGGATGTGCATCGCCTCGGCTTCGAGCCGTTGGAGGTGGGTGAGCGTCATGACCGGCGATCTTTAGAGGCGCCGCCGCCGCGGTTGCAACTTGAGAGCGACCGCGCCATCTCCGGGCCATGACCGAACCGCCCCTCAAGGCCGTCATCGTGCCGGTGACTCCGCTCCAGCAGAATTCGACCCTCCTTTGGTGCACGAAGACGATGAAGGGCGCCTTCACCGATCCGGGCGGCGACCTCGACCGGCTGAAGGCCGCCGCCCGCCAGCATGGCGTGACGGTCGAGAAGATCATGCTCACCCACGGCCATATCGACCATTGCGGCTCCGCCAAGATCCTCGCCGACGAGCTCGGCGTGCCGATCGAGGGGCCGCACGAGGACGACCGCTTCTGGATCGCCCGGCTGAAGGATGACGGGCGCAATTACGGAATCACCGGCAAGCCTTTCGAATCCGATCGCTGGCTGGTCAACGGCGACCGGGTCACGGTCGGCGAGCTGACCTTCGACGTCTATCACTGCCCCGGCCACACGCCGGGCCACGTCGTCTTCCATAATCCCGAATCGAGGCTCGCCATCGTCGGCGACGTGCTGTTCCGCGGCTCGATCGGCCGGACGGACTTTCCGATGGGCAATCATCAGGATCTGCTCGATGCGATCACCGGGCGCCTCTGGCCGCTCGGCGACGACACCCATTTCGTTCCCGGCCACGGCCCGATGAGCACGTTCGGCGAGGAGCGGCGGAGCAATCCCTTCGTCGGCGACCGCGTTCTCGCGGGAGCGCAGCGAGCGGTTCAACCTGGATAAGGAACGGCGGCCGCCGCGCAAGCGTTGTGCCTCCGTAATGAAGCCGCTCCCGCTCATCGCCTGCCTGGGCACGGCGCTCGTCGGCTGCGGAAGCCTTCCGCGCGATCCGGACGGTACCCTTCAGCGGGTACGCTCCGAACACGCCTTCCGGGTCGGCATCATCGCCGGCGCCGGGACGCCCGGCGGGAACGCGGAGACGGCGGCCTTCATCGCCCGGGTGAGCCGGGCGACCGGCGCTCGGGCGACCGTCCGCGACGGCGCTTCGGAGGCGCTTCTTCTCGACCTGGAAGCGGGCGGGCTCGATCTCGTCCTCGGTCCGCTCTCTCCCAAGAGTCCGTGGGCGGACGAAGTCGCGATCCTCCGGCCGATCGCCGAGCCGGTCGCGCCGCAGCACCTGGTCGTCGCGCCGATCGCCCGAAACGGCGAGAATCGCTGGATCATGCTTCTCGAGCGAGAGGCCGACGCCGTGGCGAGAGGGGCACGATGAGCAGCCTCGACAGAGTCCCCGCGCCGATCCGCGCGGACATGAAGCGGGCGATCCGCCTGGAATGGTTCAACATCGGCTTCACCGTCTCGATCATCGTCGTGATGGGGCTGGTGCTCGGCAACAGCCAGACGATGAAGACCGCCTGGATCGAGGACGCGCTCGGACTGATCCCGCCGGTCGTGTTCCTCGTCGCCTCCCGCTTCGAGCGGAAGAAGGCGACCCGCGACTATCGCTACGGCTTCCACCGGGTCCACAGCCTCGCCTTCCTGATCGCGGCGGTCGCCCTGGCCTCGGTCGGAGCGTTCCTGCTCAAGGATTCGGTCATGACCCTGCTAAGCCGGGAGCATGCCACGGTGGGCACGATCCACCTTTTCGGCCACGGCTTCTGGCTCGGCTGGCTGATGATCGCCGCGCAAATCTACTCGATCATCCCGCCGCTCGTCATCGGCCATCTCGAAATGCCGCTGTCCGAGCGGATGCAGGACGAGGTGCTCCACACCGACGCCAAGATGAACAAGGCCAATTGGCAGACCGGGGCGGCGGGGATCGCCGGAATCGTCGGCCTCGGCATGGGATGGTGGTGGGCGGACGCCGCCGCGGCCGCGTTCATCTCGGTCGGAATCATCTCGGACGGCTGGAAGGCCTTGCGGGTGGCGGCCGCCGAGCTGGTCGACGGAATGCCCCGCGAGCTCGGAAGCACCAGCCTCGACCCCGAGGCCAAGCGCCTGCTGAAGAAGCTTCAGGACCAATATCCCGGCGCCGACATCCGTCTTCGCGAAACGGGACGCTACATCCATGCCGAAATATGCGGAGTCGATCCCGACCGGCGCCAGGATCTGGAGGCCTTATGGCCCGGCAAGCCGGAGCGAAGCTGGCGCCTCGCCCAGTTGAGCTTCGTCCCGCCGGATCAGGATTGAGCGTATTCGGCCGGCCCCGGGTGCGGCCGATCGAAATAGGGGATGGTGAGCGCGTAGAGAGCGAGGCCGACCAGAACGAGCCAGGTCGCGACCATCCCGCCGATCCGGAGCGCGTTCGGGGCCGGCCGGTCCATACCGAAGGGGTGGGCGAGACGGCCCGCGACGAACAGGATCGCGGCGCCCCATAGCCAGAGGGTGGAGCCCCGCGCCGCTTCGACAAGCCCGAGCAGGATGACGAACAGGGGCGTATATTCGACGAAATTGGCATGCGCCCGCATCTTCGAGGCGACCAGCGGATCGCCGCCGTCGCCGATCGATATGTGATGGCGACGCCTCAGTCGGGTCACCCTGATCCCCAGCCAGGTGTTGATGAGCGCCGCCGCGGCGGCGACGGTGATCGTGATCGGAAGCGTGATCATCGTGGCGTCCCCCTGTGCCCGCGAGGGTGACATGCGCCCGCGGCCCTTGCAACCGCGGTCGAAATGGGTATAGGCGGCGACGCTCGAAGCGAGCTTCCCGGCCGCCATGGCCCGCGGCCCCCGTGCCGTTGATCTTTGGCACCGTGCTCGCCACATCGCGAACCCTAGCTTATTGGAACAGGTGCCAGGATGGCCGTCCCCAAGAGAAAAACGTCGCCGTCGAAGCGCAACATGCGCCGCAGCCATGACGCGCTGAAGGCCGTCAACTACCAGGAATGCCCGAATTGCGGCGAGCTTCGTCTGCCCCACAATCTGTGCGCGGGCTGCGGCCATTATAACGGGCGTGAAATCCGGCCCGTCGAGGCCTGAGCACCCGACAGCTGAAAAGCGGGGAGACCGAAACGGTGGGCAGCGGGCCACGTATCGCAATCGACGCGATGGGTGGCGATGTCGGGCCAGCCGTCATGGTCGCCGGCGCCGCCCTCGCCTATAAGAGGCGGGACGACCTCTCCTTCGTGCTGTTCGGCGACGGAGCGAGGCTGGAGGCGGAGCTTGCCGGCCACGCCGGCCTCGCCGCCGTGTCGGAAGTCGTCCACTGCGACGACGTCATCGCCGCCGAGGACAAGCCCAGCCAGGCGATCCGCCGGGCCAAGACGACCTCCATGGGACGCGCCATCGCCGCGGTTAAGGCGGGCACGGCCCATGCCGCCGTCTCGGGCGGCAATACCGGCGCGCTGATGGCGATGTCCAAGCTCGCGCTTCGGACCATGCCGGGGATCGACCGCCCCGCGCTTGCCGCCTTGCTTCCGACCCTGGGCGAGAACGACCTCGTCATGCTGGACCTCGGCGCCAACACGGAGTCCGACGCCCGCAACCTCGTGCAGTTCGCGGTGATGGGCGCGGCCTATTCGCGAGTCGTGCTCGATCTCGAGCGGCCGCGGGTGCAGCTGCTCAACATCGGGACGGAGGAGATGAAGGGCACCGACGAGCTCAAGGACGCCGCCGCGATCCTGCGCGACGCCGATTATCTGGGAATGCGGTTCGACGGCTTCATCGAAGGCGACAAGCTGTCGCGCGGGGACGTCGACGTCGTGGTGACCGACGGCTTCTCGGGCAATATCGCGCTCAAATCGCTCGAGGGCACCGCCCGTTTCGTCACCGACCTGCTGCGCCGCGCCTTCCAGAGCTCGGTTCGGTCGAAGATCGGCTTCCTCATCTCGCGGCCGGCGACCGAGCTGCTTCGCCATCATCTCGATCCGAACAACCATAACGGCGCGGTCTTCCTGGGCCTGAACGGACTTGTCGTGAAGAGCCACGGAAGCGCGACCGAGAAGGGCGTCGCCAACGCCATCCGGGTGGCCGCTCGGATGGTTCGGCAGGACCTCACCCGCAAGATCATCGAGGATCTCGACAACATCGCCGCCCATCGCGCGCAGGTGGCGGCGAAATGAGCCGCCGCTCGATCATCGTCGGCACCGGCTCGGCGCTCCCGCCGCGGCGGGTGACCAATGCCGAGCTGGCCGAGCGGGTCGACACGACCCACGAATGGATCGTCGAGCGCACCGGGATCGAGGCGCGCCACATCGCCGGCGACGGAGAGACCACCGCCACGCTCGCCACCGAGGCGGCCTTGAAGGCGCTCGAAGCGGCCGGCGTGCCGGCCGGCAAGGTCGGGCTGATCGTGCTCGCCACGGCGACTCCGGACCAGACCTTCCCAGCCTCCGCAACCCGGGTCCAGACGGCGCTCGGGATCGACGACTGCATCGCCTTCGACGTCGCCGCGGTGTGCACCGGCTTCCTTTATGCGCTGTCGGTCGCCGACAACATGCTGAAGGGCGGAATGGCGGAATATGCGCTGGTGATCGGCTCCGAGACGTTCAGCCGGATCCTCGACTGGGAGGACCGCACGACCTGCGTCCTGTTCGGCGACGGCGCCGGAGCGATCCTCCTGCGCTCGGTCGACGCCCCGGACGGCGGCGAGGACAAGGGCGTGCTCGCGACCCGGCTTCACGCCGATGGCCGTCACAACGACCTCCTGTTCGTCGACGGCGGGGTTTCGACCACCGGTACGGTCGGCAAGCTCCGGATGCGCGGCAAGGAGGTCTTCCGCCACGCGGTCACCAACCTCGCCGCCGTTCTGACCGAGACGTTGGAGGCGGCCGGCCACGACGCAGACGAGGTGGACTGGGTGGTTCCGCACCAGGCGAACAAGCGCATTCTCGACGCGACGGCGAAGAAGCTGGGGCTCGATCCGGCCCGGGTCATCGTTACCGTCGACCAGCACGCCAATACGTCCGCCGCCTCGGTCCCGCTGGCTCTGGATACGGCGGTGAAGGACGGCCGGATCAAGTCCGGCGACCTGATCGTGCTCGAGGCGATGGGCGGCGGATTCACCTGGGGCGCGGCGGTGGTCCGCTACTAACGTCGTTTCGGCGCAAGGCCGATTTGCACATAAGTGCAAGCTGGACTATGATTTTGTTCAGCCTCGGGGGGAGGGAGCTAAAATGGCGGACGCAGGGACGATCAGGCGCGTTGACGCGGGGACTTTGACCCGCGCCGATCTGGCGGACGTGGTCCACAGGGAAATCGGCCTTTCGAGGGCCGATTCGGCCGGTCTGGTGGAGCGGATCCTCCATCACATGTGCGCTTCGCTTTCCGACGGGCAGAACGTCAAGATTTCGGGCTTCGGAAGCTTCATCCTTCGCGACAAGGGCGAGCGGGTCGGCCGAAATCCGAAGACCGGCGTCGAGGTGCCGATCGCCCCGCGCCGGGTCCTTACCTTCCGCGCCAGCCAGATCATGCGCGAGCGGATCGCCAAGGGCGGCTGAGGCCGGCCATGGCCGACGGCGTCCAGAAAGGCGAGCAGGCCTTCCGAACGATAGGCGAGCTGGCCAGCGACCTCGGCCTGCCGCAGCACATCCTGCGCTACTGGGAAACCCGGTTCCCCCAGCTCAAGCCGCTTCAGAGGGCCGGCAACCGGCGCTATTACCGGCCCGCCGACGTCGTGCTCGCCCACCGGATCCACCGCCTCCTCAACAAGGACGGCTACACGATCCGCGGAGTGCAGCAGCTGCTCGAAAGCGGCCGGGCGGAGGAGGAACCGGCGCCGGCGCCGCCCACCGCTTCGGCGACCGCCCCCGTCGACGAGCGCGCATTCCGCTTCGAGGAGCTGCGCGCCATCCGCAACGTCCTCGCGGAGGCGCTCGACGAAAGCGGCGTCTGAGCGACGCCGCCTTCCCCCTCTCCCGCGCGCGGGAGAGGGCAGGGTGAGGGTCTTCTTCTTTTCTTCGGCTCTGCCAAAGACCCTCACCTCCCACCGCCGCGCGGCGGGCCCCTCCTTTCCCGCGAGCGGGAGAGGACGAATGGGGTAGATGCCTCGCGCGGCGGGCCGGCGGGCCGGCTTAATCCTCCGGCCCGAGCTCCGGATCGAGGTCGCGGGGGCGGATGAAGCGGCGCAGCTCGCCCGTGCCCTCGCCGACCTCGGCCCAGCGCTCCGCCGGGAGGGCGATTTCGGCGAGCGTCGCGGTGGGATATTTCTCCGCCACCGAGTCGCGCAACGCGCCTGGCTTCGTGAGGCGCAGGACGAGGCTCTCAAGCCCGGGATTATGGCCGACGAGCAGAAGGCGCTCGACGCCGTCCTCGACTCCGCGGACGAGGTCGAGCAACGCCTCGGGAGCCGCCAGATAGAGGGCCTGCTCGTAATGCGGCTCGATCGGGCCGAAGACCTGCGCCACCTCGCCGAGAGTCTCGATCACCCGGCGCGCGGGGGAGGCGAGGATTCGGTCGAAGCCGAGCCCGAGCCGGCGCATTTCCTTCGCCACGGTTCGGGCGGCGCGGCGGCCGCGCGGGTTGAGCGGCCGGTCGAAATCGCGCGAGACGGGATCGTCCCAGCCCGATTTGGCATGGCGCAGCAGGGTCAGCGTCTTCATCGCGCCTCGTCGGGGAGCCTCTCCGGCTCGGGCTGATGCCCGAAAGGCCCGGCGGTTGAAAGCCGCTTCTCCACCCGCGCCACCGCCTCGTCGAGCGGAAGCCGCCTTACCGTCACGCCCGGCGGAAAGGCGTCGAGCAGGCGGGACGGGGTCGCGGCGGAGAGGAGCACGAACAGGCCGCGGTCGCCCTGCCGCCGGATCAGCCGCCCGAACGCCTGCGCCAGCCGGGCCCTCACCACCCGGTCGTCATAGGCGGTGCCGCCGCCGGCCGCCTTGCGAGCGGCATGAAGCACCGTCGGGCGCGGCCAGGGAACGCCCTCCATCACCACCAGGCGGAGCGATTCGCCGGGCACGTCGACCCCGTCGCGCAGCGCGTCGGTTCCGAGCAGAGAGGCGCGCGGATCGTCGCGAAAGATGTCCACCAGCGTGCCGGTGTCGATCGGGTCGACATGCTGGGCGTAGAGCGGCAGGCCGGCGCGGGCGAGCCGGTCGGCGATCCGCGCCTGAACCGCCTTCAGGCGCTGGATGGCGGTGAACAGGCCGAGCGTTCCGCCCCGCGCCGCCTCGATCAGCCGGGCATAGGCGCCGGCGAGCTGGGGCACGTCGCCGCGCTTGACGTCGGTGACGATCAGAACCTCGCTCCGAGCGGCATAGTCGAACGGGCTCGGCGCCTCGAAGCGCTCGACGGCGCCGACATGGCAGGCGCCGGTCCGCGCCTCCGCCGCCGTCCAGCCTTCGGCGCCGCGCAGGGTGGCGGAGGTGACGAGAACGCTGTGCGCCGGCTTGAGAACGGCCTCGGCGAGGGGGCGGGTGGGATCGAGCCAGCGCCGGTGGAGCCCGATATCATATTCGCGTCCGTCGACCCGCTCCACCGCCATCCAGTCGACGAAGTCCGGATCGGCCGGGCCGCCGATCCGCGCGGCGAGGCCGATCCAGGCGGCGAGCGTCTGGGTCCGCCAGGCGAGGCCGCCGAGCGCCCCCTCGATCCGCGCCCGCGCCTGGGCGTCGAGCCAGTCGGGAGAATCCTCCATCACCGCCTGGAGCCGGTTGGCCAGCGCCGTCAGCGGCCGCACGAGAAGCTCGAGCGCCTCGACCGCCGGCGCCGCCGCCTCGACGATGGCGCCGTCGAGCTCGGCCATTTCGGTCTCGAGCCCGTAGCCCGCGTCCTGGGCGGTGGCCCGGGCATAGACGGTGGCCCGGACGGCGCCGAGCAGCTTCTCGACCGGCCCGAACGCCAGCCCCTCGGCGATCCGCCCGAGCCAGGAGTCGCTTGGGAGGAGCTGGGCCGCCTGAACCGCCTGATCCAGCGCCGCGGCGCCGGCCTCGTCGTAGGAGGCGACGTCCATCAGCCGGGCGGCAAGGCCGCGTCGGCGCCCGCGGCTCTTGCCCTCCGGCCCCATGATCCAGCGGCGAAGCTCGATCGTTTCCTGGCCGGTGAGCGCCACCGCGAAGGTCGAATCGGCCGCGTCGAACAGATGATGCCCCTCGTCGAACACGATCCGAGTAGGCGGGTTGCCGCCGTCGCGCCCGCGTGCCGCGTTGACCATGACGAGCGCATGATTGGCGATGACGATCCCCGCGTCCTGGCTCGCCCGCGCCGAGCGCTCGATGAAGCATTTCCGATAATGCGGGCAGCCGGCATAGACGCATTCGCCGCGCCGGTCGGTGAGCGCGGTCGCCCCGGCTCGGCGGAACAGGCTGGTCAGCCAGCCCGGAAGGTCGCCTCCGACCATGTCGCCGTCCTTCGAATAAGCCGCCCAGCGCGCGACGAGCTGAGCGAGGATCGCGGCCCGGCCCGCGAAGCCCCCCTGAAGGGCATCCTCCAGATTGAGCAGGCAGAGGTAATTTTCGCGTCCCTTGCGGACGACCACCTTGCGGCGCCGCTCGGCGGGATCGGGAAACAGCCGCGCGCCCTCGCGGTCGAGCTGGCGTTGAAGCGCCTTGGTGTAGGTCGACACCCAGACCGCGCCGTCCGCCCGCTCCGCCCAGAGCGACGCCGGCGCGAGGTAGCCGAGGGTCTTGCCGATCCCGGTTCCGGCTTCCGCCAGCAGCATGTTCGGCCGGTCCTGGGCGGCCCGGGGCGCGAAGACCGCCGCCGCGCTCGCCGCATAGTCGCGCTGGCCGGAACGGATTTCGGCGTTTCGCCCAACCAGCCCGGAGAGGCGGTCGACGGCCTCATGAGCGCCGATCCGGACGCTCGCGGGCGCCGGGCGTGGCGCGCTCTCCTCCCATTCCGGGAGGCGCGAGAACAGCCAGCGCTCGTCGCGCTCCGGCCGCTTCAGCCGCTCGGCGAGGACCGGCGCCCAGGTCCAGCGCAGCCGGTAGAGCGCCTGCGCCGAAGCCCAGGCGCCCTCGCGCTCCGGCCAGTCGGCGGCGACGGTGTCGAGCAGGGCACAGGCGGCCTGGAGCAGGAAGGCCGGAGCATCGGGATCGGCGGCCGGGGGCTCCAGCCCGAGCGCGTCGGCGATCCCCTTGGGCGTCGGGACGGCGAAGCGCGCCGGGTGGACGAAGGCGAACAGCTCGAGCAGGTCGAGCCCGGAAAGCTCGGGATAGCCGAGCCGCTGCCCGACCAGCGGCGCGTTGAGCATGATCGCCGGAGTCTCCGCCGCCCGGGCGATCGCCTCCCCCCGCCCGAGCGCCCGGGTCGCGCCGTCCGGAGCCGCCAGCCAGATGCCGCCATGGGTTGCGTGGAGCGCGGGATAGGGGAGCGCAAAGGTCACGCCGAAGCCTTGCCCCACGGCGAACGAAACGGCAACGCGGTTTAGACCAAGCCGTCCGTTTCCACCGTCAAGCCGGTGACGACGACGCTCTCGATCGGCTCGCCAAGCACGTGGACCCGGCTCTGCTGATAGCCGTCGGAATTCGGCCCCCAGAACTGGTGAATCCTTCCCGCTTCAAGATCGAGGACCCAATATTCGGGGACCAGGTGCCGCGCGTAGAGGCGCTTTTTCTTCCCCAGGTCATAAGGGAGGGTGGAGTCGGATAGCTCGACGACGAACGAAACGGCCGAAAGCGGCATATATGCCTTCTCGCCACGCACGACCTGACCGACCGCAATATCCGGTTCGGGAGCGCTCTTGGGCGGCATGGCCACCGTACCCTCGACCACCGGGAACAACTCGCTACCGAGCGCCTTCAACGCCGTGTAGAGCCGAAAGGCGAGGTCCGTCTTGGCAACCGCATGCCGAGTCTGCTGGGGATTCATCGTGTATAACACCCCCTCGATCAGCTCGACCTTTCGGTAGCCGTTGAAGGCGCCCGCCTCGTGCAGAAGCCGGAAATCCTCCAGCGTCAGCTTCAGCGGACGTGGGGCGCTGAGGGGACGGTTCACGGTCATCCCCTCCACCATATCACCTTGCACCGCACCGACGAAATCCCCCACAGGTGGCTCATGCCCGATGCTCCCGTTCCCGCCGCGCTTCGCGAAGCCGCGCTCGTTTCCAAGGCCTGGCCCTATGAGGAGGCGCGCAAGCTTCTGAAGCGCTATCCCGACGGGCCGCCGCGGGGCGAGATCGTGTTCGAGACGGGCTACGGGCCGTCGGGGCTTCCGCACCTCGGCACCTTCCAGGAGGTCGCGCGAACGCTGATGGTCCGCCATGCGCTGGCCGAGATGACGGATTGGCCGAGCCGGCTGATCGCCTTTTCCGACGACATGGACGGGATGCGCAAGGTTCCTCCGGGGGTTCCGGACCAGGACATGATGCATGCCCATCTCGACCAGCCGCTGTCGAGCATCCCCGATCCCTACGGATGCGGCCACGACAGCTACGCCGCGCACAACAACAATCTGCTTCGCCAATTCCTCGACCGGTTCGGCTTCGATTACGAGTTCCTCGCCTCGTCCGACTGCTACCGCTCCGGCCGCTTCGACGAGGCGCTCCGCCAGGTGCTTCGCCGCTACCAGGCGATCCTCGACGTGATGCTTCCGACGCTGGGCGAGGAACGGCGGCGGACCTATTCGCCGGTGCTTCCGATCAGCGCGGTGAGCGGCAAGGTGCTGCAGGTGCCGATCGAGGTGGTCGATCCGGAGGCCGGGATCGTCCGCTACGCCGATCCGGCGACGGGCGAAGCCGTCGAGCAGTCGATCCTCTCGGGCGGCGCCAAGCTTCAGTGGAAGGTAGACTGGGCGATGCGCTGGACCGCGCTGGGCGTCGACTATGAGATGGCCGGCAAGGACCTGATCGACAGCGTCACCCAGAGCTCGAAGATCGCCCGGATCCTCGGCGCCCGGCCGCCGGAGGGGTTCAATTACGAGCTGTTCCTCGACGAGAATGGCGAGAAGATCTCGAAGACCCGAGGCAACGGCGTCACCCTCGACCAGTGGCTGACCTACGCGCCCGAGGAGAGCCTCGCTTTCTACATCTACCGCGAGCCTAGGAAGGCGAAGCAGCTAAGCTTCGGGATCATCCCCAAGGCGGTCGACGAATATCACCAGTTCCTCGCCGCCTATCCGGCGCAGGAATGGGACAAGAGGCTCGGCAACCCCGTCCACCACGTCCATGCCGGCAAGGTTCCGGAGGCTCGGCTTCCGCTCACCTTCGCGCTCCTGCTCAACCTCGTCGCGGTGGCCTCGACCGAGGACAAGGGCCTGCTTTGGGCCTTCGTGAAGCGCTACGCGCCGCAAGCCTCGCCGGAAGCGAACCCGGAGCTCGACGCCCTGATCGGCTATGCGGCCGCCTATTTCCGAGACTTCGTCGCCGGATCGCTTCGCCGCCGGGCTCCGGACGAGAAGGAGGCCGCGGCGCTCCGCGACCTCGATTCCCGCCTCGCCCTACTCTCTCCCGAGGCGGGTCCCGACGAGATCCAGAACATGGTCTTCGAAGTCGGCAAGGCCCATGCCTTCGAAAACCTGCGCGACTGGTTCAAGGCGCTGTACGAGACGCTGCTCGGAACCAGCCAGGGGCCCCGGATGGGCAGCTTCTTCGCCCTCTACGGCCTCGACAACAGCCGCCGGCTGATCGCCGAGGCGCTGGGGAAGGACGGCCCGCCATAACGTCGTCCCAGCGCAGGCTGGGACCCTAGCGGGTGAAAAGCGCCGCGGTCTTCACCCCCTGGGGCCCCAGCCTTTGCTGGGGCGACGGTTGAAAGGCGGGGCTGTGCGGCCTCGCAACGTAAATGTGCCGATTTTGGCGATTCTCCGGTGGCCGGCCCGCGTCTATCGCTCCCGCCACGCGCCAGGGAGGCCGACATGGGGAATGCACGTTTGCTGGCCGGGCTGTGCGGAGTCACCTTCGTGACCCTGTTCCTGCTCTTCGCCCAATTGTGGATGGACGACCGGATCATCGCCGCCGCCGCGCGGGCCGCATAGCGGTCGGAGCGGATCTCCTTTCTCGCCTCTTCCCTCTCCCCTCTCCCACGCAAGCGGGAGAGGGCTTAGGCCGGCCGCGGCTCGCGGCGGACCATGGTCCCCGTCGGCTTCACCGTCGCGGAGATTCGCTGCGCTTCGTCCCGCGCCAGGCCGGAGCGGACCAGCGCCTCGGTCAGCGCATCCGCCGCCGGGACCGCGACGTCGGGATCGATGCCCGCGCCTTCCCAACCCTTGCCGGTGTCGGGATCGTAGGTCCGCCCGACCGGGATGAAGACCGCGAACTTGTCGCCGATCGGCTGCATGCCGCCATAATGGCCGGCGCCGGCGGTCGGCTCGCCGATGATGGTCGCCCGGTGGGTGCGTTTCAGGGACAGGGTGAAATGCTCGGCCGCGGAGGCGGTCCGCCCCGAGGTGAGAACGAAAACCTTGGCGCCGAACAGGCGCTTCTCCGTCTTGCTGGGAAGCGCGTAATGCTCGCGTCGGACGACATCCTCGCTCGTCGGGACGAGGCGGAGCGAGGGCGACTCCTCGACGGGAGCGCCCCGAGCGCGCTCGATCGAGGCGCGGGTGTCCATCGTCACCAGCTTCGTCTCCCTGGCGAAGAGATAGGGGAAGATCACGTCCATCTCGTCCAGGCCGCCGCCGCGGTGGGTGCGCGCGTCGAAGATCAGGGTCTTCGCTCCGGCATTGTCGGTCATGAACTTGCGCACCGCCTCGACTTCCTCGGGCGTGCCCATGAAGCCGTTGAAGCGGATATAGGCGATGTCCGGGGCCAGCACGCGCTGTTCCTCGATCGGCTCGAACGCAAGGCGGGGCGCCGGCGGCGACCCCCCGGCGGGCACGGCCCCTGCCGCCGGCGGCGGAGGCCCGCGGCGCTCCGGCCCGCCCACCGTGACCCGCAGGTGATTGTCGGGGGAGACGGCGCGAAGATCGGCGGTCAGCCGCTCCGCTAGGGCCCGGCCGGACGCGAAGCCGTCATAGGCGCCGGCGGCGGCATTCTTCCGAAGCGTCTCGGCGTATCGGCGGGCGATGTCGGGGAAGACATAGCCTTCCTCCAGCTTGCCGGCGAGCTCGGTCGCGGTCGAACGCGCCTCGGCGGCCGTTACCGCGACGTCGGCCGCCGGAGCGGGGGCTGGAGCGGGGGCCGGGCTGGGCGGAGTTTGGGCGGCCGCGCCGGCGGCGGAAGCGGCGAGCAGAGCCGCGGCAAGATTCCTTAAAGCGAACATGGGTCCCCTCGACAAAGCAATTGCGATCCCTTCGGCCTTTATGCCTTGGATGAAGCGCTTTTTGCGGGAGTTTCGAAGCCCGTTCATGCCAATAACAGGCGCGAAGGAGGATTTGAGCGCGGCATGGACAGAAAAATCGACGGTTTCGACATCGCGCTCCTCAACCTGCTTCAGGACGACAATCTCGCGACGGCGGAAGCCCTGGCGCGGGCGGTGCCGCTGTCGCCCTCCGCGCTGGCCCGGCGGGTGAGGAGCCTTCGGGAAAGCGGACTGATCGCCGCCGACATGGCGATCCTCGCCGGCGCGCTCACCGCCGACCGGCTCCGCGCCGTGGTCCAGGTCCAGGTTCACGAACATGCCGAGGAGAAGGGAATCGCCGCCCTTCGCGCCCGGCTCGCCGCGTCGAGCGAGGTCCAGCTGCTCCTCAACATCGCCGGCCCGATGGACCTGCTCGTCCTCGTCGTGACCCGGACGATGCGCGAGTTCAACGCCTTCGCCGACCGCCACTTCGCGGCCGACCCGAGCGTCCGCCGATACGAGACCAGCTTCGTCAAGGCGGAGATCAAGAACCGGCCGGCGGTTCGGCTGGACGCGGCCGATATCCCGCGCTGAGTGGTGAAAAGCCTCTGTCCCCCGGCGGCCAAACTCGGTTAGAGCGCGGGCGATGTCAGACCTGGACGCCCTTTCGACCGATCTCCTCGCCCGGATCGCCGCCGCGCCGGACCTCGCCGCGCTGGAGGCGGAGCGGGTAGCGGCGCTCGGCAAGCAGGGCGTCGTGACCCAGCGGCTGAAGACTCTTGGCGGCATGACGCCGGAGCAGCGTCAGGCTGAGGGACCGCTTATCCACGGCCTGCGCGAGCGGGTGACGGAGGCGATCGCCGCTCGCAAGGCGGCGCTCGAGGCGGCGGAGCTGGAGCGCAGGCTCGCCACCGAGACTCTCGACATGACGCTCCCGGTCGGCTCCGGCGCCGAAGGCAGCGTCCACCCGGTCAGCCAGGTGATGGACGAACTCGCCGAGATTTTCGCCGACCTCGGCTTCTCGGTCGCGACCGGGCCGGAGATCGAGGACGACTGGCGCAACTTCACCGCGCTCAACATCCCCGAAAGCCACCCGGCGCGGGCGATGCACGACACCTTCTACTTCCCCGACCGCGATTCCGACGGGCGGCGGATGCTTCTGCGCACCCACACCTCGCCGGTGCAGATCCGGACGATGCAGTCGCAAAAGCCGCCCATCTACACCATCGCTCCGGGGCGCACCTACCGCTCCGACAGCGACGCGACCCACACGCCGATGTTCCACCAGGTCGAGGGGCTGGTGATCGACCGGGGGATCCATCTCGGCCATCTGAAATGGACCCTGCAGACCTTCGTGAAGGCGTTCTTCGAGCGCGACGACATCGTGCTTCGGCTTCGCCCAAGCTATTTCCCGTTCACCGAACCTTCGGCCGAGATCGACGTCGGCTACACGCTGGTGAACGGGCGGCGGGTGCTCGGCGGATCGCCGGACGGCAAGGAGGGCGGCTGGATGGAGCTTGGCGGCTCCGGAATGGTCCACCCGCGCGTGATCGCGGCCTGCGGGCTCGACCCCGACGAATGGCAGGGCTTCGCCTTCGGCTGCGGGATCGACCGGCTGGCGATGCTGAAATACGGCATGGACGACCTTCGCGCCTTCTTCGACGGCGACCTGCGCTGGCTGAAGCATTACGGCTTCTCGGCGCTGGATGTTCCGACCTTGAGCGGAGGGGTGGGCGCATGAGCATTCACGTCATCCCGGCGAAGGCCGGGATCTCGTCGAGCATAGGCACGGCGGGCCTCCACCAGATCCCGGCCTTCGCCGCGATGACGAGGTGTGGGCGATGAAGTTCACGCTTTCCTGGCTGAAGGAGCATCTCGATACGGAGGCCTCCGCCGAAGAGATCGTCGAGGCGCTGACCGCGATCGGGCTCGAGGTGGAGGGAGTGGAGAATCCGGCCGAGAAGCTCGCGCCCTTCACCATCGCCAAGGTGCTGACCGCCGCGCCTCACCCGCAGGCGGACAAGCTCCAGGTGCTGACCGTCGACGCGGGGACCGGCGAGGCGATCCAGGTGGTGTGCGGAGCGCCCAACGCACGGGCGGGGATGCTCGGCGTGTTCGGGGCTCCGGGCGCCTACGTTCCGGGAAGCGACCTCACCTTGAAGGTGGCGGCGATCCGCGGGGTCGAGAGCCGCGGGATGATGTGCTCGATCCGCGAGCTCGAGCTGGGCGACGAGCATGACGGGATCATCGCGCTTCCCGAAGACGCACCGGTGGGCGCGCGCTACGCGGAATGGGCCGGGCTCGACGATCCGGTGATCGACGTCTCGGTCACTCCCAACCGCCAGGATTGCATGGGAGTCCACGGAATCGCCCGCGATCTCGCCGCCGCCGGGATCGGGACCCTGAAACCGATCGAGGCGAGGGAGATAGAGGGCGCCTTCCCCTGCCCGATCGAGATCCGCACCGACGATCCGGAAGGCTGCCCGGCTTTCTACGGGCGCGTGGTTCGAGGCGTGAGCAACGGCCCTTCGCCGCTCTGGCTTCAGCAGCGGCTGAAGGCGGTCGGCCAGCGGCCGATCAGCGCCCTGGTCGACATGACCAATTTCATCATGCTCGGCTACGGCCGGCCGCTCCACGTCTACGACCTCGCGAAGCTGCGCGGCGCGATCACGGCGCGCCGGGCCCGGGCGGGCGAGACGGTGCTCGCCCTGAACGGCAAGAGCTACGCGCTCGATCCGTCGATGACGGTGATCGCCGACGACGAGGCGGTCCACGACATTGGCGGGATCATGGGCGGCGAGCATAGCGGGGTCACCGAGACGACCACCGACATCCTGATCGAATGCGCCTATTTCGATCCCGAGCATATCGCGCTCACCGGGCAGAAGCTCGGCCTCGCCTCCGACGCCCGGAGCCGGTTCGAGCGGGGCGTGGACCCGGCCTTCCTCGATACCGGACTCGCGCTGGCGACGGCGATGGCGATCGATCTGGCCGGCGGCGAGGCCTCGCGGGTCGTCCGGGCCGGGCGCCCGCCGGAGCCGCGCAAGGTCGTGGAGTATCGCCCCCGGCGCGCCCTGGAGCTGGGCGGGATCGAAATCAGCGAGCCTCGCCAGAAGGAGATACTCGAGCGGCTCGGATTCACGGTCGAGACGGGCGAGCCGTGGCGCATCGCGGTTCCGTCGTGGCGCCGCGACGTCGACGGATCGGCCGACATCGTCGAGGAGGTCGCGCGCATCGAAGGCCTGGACAAGGTTCCGGCGACTCCCCTGCCCCGGGAACCCGGAGTGGCGAAGGCGACCGCGACCGCCGAGCAGCGGGTCGAGCGCAAGGTGAGGCGCACGGCGGCGGCGCGCGGGCTCAACGAGGCGGTCACCTGGAGCTTCGTCTCCGAAAGCGAGGCGGCGCCGTTCGGAGGCGCGCGCTGGGTGCTCGAGAACCCGATCAGCGAGGAGATGAAGGCGATGCGGCCTTCGCTCCTCCCCGGCCTGCTCGCCGCGGCCCGGCGCAACCTGGCGCGCGGCGGCGGAAGCGTCCGGCTGTTCGAGATCGGCCGGCGCTACCTCGCCGAGGGCGAGCGGCCGACCGTCGGGCTGGTCCTGGTCGGGGAAAGGCGCGGACGCGGCTGGCGGAGCGGGCGCGCGTCGGGCTTCGACGCTTATGACGCCAAGGCGGAAGCGCTGGCGATCCTCGCCGCGGCCGGCGCTCCGGTCGACAATCTCCAGACGCTCGGCGGCGCCTCCGGCGTCTACCATCCGGGCCGCTCGGCGCGGCTTTGCCTCGGCCCCAAGAACGCGCTCGCCGAGTTCGGCGAGCTTCATCCGGCGACCCTCAAGGCGTTCGACCTCGACGGGCCGGCGGTCGCCGCCGAGATCTTCCTCGACGCTTTGCCCCGCAAGCGCGAGACGGGCCATGCGCGCGACGCTTATTCCCCGCCGCCGCTCCAGGCGGTGACCCGCGATTTCGCCTTCCTTCTGCCCGCCGACGCGCCGGCCGACTCCCTGCTTCGCGCGGTGCGCGGCGCCGACCGGCAGGCCATCGCCGGCGCCGCTTTGTTCGACGTCTTCACCGGGCCGGGCGTTCCGGAGGGGCAGAAGTCGCTGGCGGTGGAAGTGACCCTCCAGCCGGCGGCGAAGAGCTTCACCGACGAGGAGTTGAAGGCGATCGGCGAGCGAATCGTCGCCGCGGCGGCCAAGACCGGTGCCCGGCTCCGCGACTGAAGCCCGGGTCCGCGATTCGTTCGCGGAGCAGGCGCGGTGGTGCGACCGGCTCGGCTCGCCGTTCACCGCGCTTCTGTGCCGGGTGCTTGGAAGGATTCTCGACCGGGAGACTCCCACGGGGCGGCGGGCGCTCGACTGGCCCGGCGATCCCGCGCCGACCGCGGACGCGCTGGCGCTTCGCCTGTGCGGCGGGATCAACGCTCTGGTCCGGCAAGGCGCGGTGCCCACCCTGGCGGCGCTTTACCCGCCCGCTCCGCTTCCCGACGAGGAGAGGCTTGCCGAGGCGCTGGGGCCCGTTCTGGCTCGCCCCGAACTCGCGGGCTGGCTCGATCTTCCGCCGCAGACCAACGAGGTCGGCCGCTCCGCCGTCCTCATGGCCGGCCTACTGGTCGCCGCGAAGGCGATCGGGCGGCCGTTCGAGCTGCTCGAGCTCGGTGCCAGCGCCGGGCTCAACCTCGTCCTCGACCGCTACGGCTACGATCTTGGCGGACTTCAGACGGGCGTGGCGGATTCGCCCCTCCGGCTCGTTCCGGAATGGACGGGGCCGCCGCCGCCGGACGCGCAAGTGATCGTGACGGGCCGGCGCGGGGTCGATCTTAGCCCGGTCGCCGATCCGAGCCGCCTTCTCGCTTATGTCTGGCCCGACCAGAGGCGCCGGCTCGAGCAGGCGGAAAAGGCGATCGCCTTGCTTGCCGACGACCCGCCGCCCATCGACCAGGGCGACGCGGCGGAGTGGCTCGAGGCGCAACTCGCCTCGGCCGCCCCGCAGGGTGCCGTGCGCGCTGTGATCCACTCGGTCGCCTATCAATATTTCCCGGCGGAGACGCAGGCTCGGGTGACGGCGGCGATCGAGGCGGCGGGGACGCGCGAGCCGATCGCCTGGGTGCGGATGGAGAAGGCGCCGGACGAAGCGGGGCACAGCCTTCGGGTGCGGATCTGGCCCGGCGGCGAGGACCGGCTGCTCGCGCGCGTCCATCCGCACGGCGCATCGGTGGAGTGGGTCGCGTGACCCCCCTCCCTGCACGCAGGGAGGGGCCGCGGGTGGGTGAGTCGCCGGAAACGCACTGCCGGCGAAGACGCACCCACCCCTAGCCCCTCCCTGCGTGCGGGGAGGAGGATTCCAGAGCGTTGATGGCGGCGTGGACCCGCGCCTCGATCTCCTTGCGCGGGAGGCCGGGGGGAATGGTCTCGCCGAAGCGCATCGTCACTATACCGGGGCGCTTGACGAAGCTCCGCCGCGGCCAGACGAGGCCGCTGTCCAGCGCCAGCGGGACGACCGGCAGGCCGAGCGCCCGGTAGAGGCCGGCGAAACCGGACTGAAGCTCCGGCGTCTCGCCCGGAGCGACCCTCGTCCCTTCGGCGAAGATGACCACCGGCCGCCCCTCGGCGCGCATCCGATCCCCCGCCTTGACCAGCTCCCGGAGCGCTGCCGCGCCGCCGGACCGGTCGACCGCGATCATTCCATAGCCCTGGCTCAGCCGACCCCAGAGCGGGATCCGGGCGAGCTCGCGCTTCATTACGATGCTCGGTGTGTCGAGCACGACAACGAGATCGACCGTCTCGTACATCGACTGGTGCTTGGCGGCGACGAGCACCGCGCCTTGCGGCACCGGCCCCTCGATACGGGTGCGGATCCCGAGCAGGTAGCGGGCGCAGAAGCGGTGGAAGGCGGCCCAGCCGTTCGCCACCGCCTGGACCGCGCGGGTTCCGAGCGGGATGAGGAGGACCCCGGTCACCACGTAGACGACGGAGCCGGCGTAGAAGATCAGGGCGAAGAGGGCCGAACGGACGAGGTTCATCAGATCCCGACGAACACGGCGGCCCGGCGAAGCAGATATTTGTTATATTCGGTGAAGAGCTGCACCAGCCGCGGATTGCTCTCCACCGCGTCGGGATAGATGGCGATCCCCTCGCCGAGCTGGCGGGTGAGCTCGAAGCGGGCGCGGGGCATGTGCCAGTCGGTGGTGACGAGCCGGGCGGAGCGGAAGCGGCGCTTCTTGAGCCAGCGCGCGACTTCCTCGGCGTTGGAGCGGGTGTCGACCGATTCGCGGCCGAGATCGATGCAGCAGCCGAACAGCGGCGCGCTTCCGGGATATTGGACGGCGAGCTCGGGCGGGCGGACGGTGCGCGCGACTCCGGAAACGAGCATCCGGCGCGCGCGCTGCCGCGACAGCAGGTCGAGCCCGCGCTCGATCCGCTTGGGAGCGCCGGTGAGGACGACGATGGCGTCGGTCTGGCGGTCGTCGCCGGGCCTCGGGAGCATCACCGCGAACAAGGCGTAGCCCAGCAGGTAGACGAGGGCGAGGAAGGCGAGGGTCCGGACGATCACAACATCCTCCCCAACGCGCGAAGGATGGCGCCGCGTGCCACGAGCATCGCCAGAACGACCCCGAAGACGGGCAAAGCGACCAGAAGCACCCATCCCAAGGCAGGAAGCCTGGCCGAACCGAGCAGATCGGAGCCGAGCGCCGCCACCCGGCTTCCGATCGCGAAGAGGACCAAAGCCGCCGCCGCGAGGCCGACCCCGCCCCCGAACAGGGCGTCCAAGGCGATCCGGCGCTGGAACAGGCGCGCGACCTGGACGTCGGTCGCGCCCATCAGGTGGAGCACCTCGATGGTCGAGCGGTGGGTGTCGAGCGCCGCGCGGGCGGCGAGGACGACGGTCGCCGCCGTCGCCCCGATCATCAGCAGGACGAGCGCGATGGCGAGCCATTTGAGGGCGTTCATCAGCCGGCCGAGCGGCGCGAGCCACTGGCCGTTGTCGTCGAGGCGCGCGGACGGCGCCGCCTGGACGAGCGCCGCCCGGAGGCTTTCGAGCGACGGCGGAGTGGCCTGGCTTAGCTCGACGTCGATCATCGCCGGCACCGGAACGTCGGAATCGAGCCCGCCGCTTCCAAGCCAGGGCTCGAGCAAGGCGGCCATGTCGCGATCGCTGACCCGCCGGACCTTCGCGACCCCCGCCTGGTTTTCGAGCAGGGCGACGGCTCGGCGCGCCTCCGCCTCGCGCCGGTCGGGATTGGCCTCGACGATCTGAACCGTCGCCCGGTTGCCGAGATCGGCCCCGAGGCTCCGGGCCGCGCCTCCGAGGCCGAGCCCCGCCGCCGCGGCGAGGACGGTGAGGAACATCATGATCGCGATCACCCACGGCATCGGACCGGCCAGCCTCCCCTCGGGGAGCAGGCGCCGGTCGGCCGAGCCGAACCTGCGGACCCCGCCCTTCACGATTCCGCCCGCCTCGGCGGGTGGCGGAGCGCCCCGGTCGGGTCGAGAAGCTCGCCCCGGTCGAGTCGAAGCATCTCGGCCCGAGCGATCGAGGAGATGAGGTGGAGATCGTGGGTAGCGACGACCACGGTGGTTCCAAGCCGGTTGAGGCTGTCGAACAGATGGAGGAGGCGCTTGGCCATTTCCGGATCGACATTGCCGGTCGGCTCGTCGGCGACGAGCAGCTCCGGCCGGGCGATCACCGCCCGGGCGATGGCGACCCGCTGCTGCTCGCCGCCCGACAGGGTCGCCGGGCGGGCGGTGGCGCGGTGGCCGAGCCCGACCCAACCGAGCATCTCCTTCACCGGGCCCTCGAGATCGCGCTCCTCGACCCCCGCGACGCGAAGCGGGAGCGCGATATTGTCGAAGGCCGAAAGATGCGGGACGAGGCGGAAATCCTGGAAGACGACTCCGATGCGGCGGCGGAAGCCCGGCATCCGCTTCCTGGGCATGGTGACGATGTCCTCGCCGAACAGCCGAATGAGGCCGCGGCTCGGCCGCTGCGCCAGGTAGAGGAGCTTGAGGAGCGACGTCTTGCCCGCGCCCGACGGGCCGGTGAGGAAATAGAATCCGCCCTCGCGAAGCGAGAAGCTCAAGTCCGAAAGCGTCTCCGCTCCCGTGCCGTAGCGCAGGCCGACATTGTCGAACTGTACGATCGACCCGCTCGTGGCCAGAACCCGTCTCCGCTTCCCGCAGCCCTCACCGCCTCAATGGCATGGCGGCGGGCGGCGCGTAAACCATCGAAAGCTGCGCTTTTGCTTGCTTGGCGGGGCAAAGCTGTGCTTGATTCGCCGACGAGCACCACTCCCGTCGGGGCCTCCTGTAAATTATGATCCTAAGCTGCCCGGCCTGTAAAGCGCGCTACGTGGTTCCCGACAGCGCGATCGGCGCCGGCGGCCGCCAGGTGCGCTGCGCCTCGTGCCGGAACAGCTGGTTCCAGGCCGCCCCGCCGCCGCGCGCCGCCGCCCCTGCCGCCGCCGCCGCCGCCGCCGCCGCGTCCGGAACCAAGGCCGCTTCTCACCCGCCCGCCCCGCCGCCGGCGCCGCCCCCACCACCGCCGCCGCCGCCGCCGAGGCCTTCGACGGAGGAATGGCGGGAGGCCGCGCCCGCCTTTCCGGCCGCTCCGCCGGCCCGCGAGATGCCCAAGGCGGCGCGGCCCAGTGCCTCGGCGATCATCGGCGAGGAGCCCGAGGCGCAGGATTTCGACGCCTTCGCCCATGAGCCGCCGTTCCGCGCGCGGCGCAACCCGGCGCGGCTCTGGACGATGCTCGCGATCGCCGCCGCGCTGCTGATGCTGGCGGCGACCGCGGCGCTTTACGCCTTCGGCCTCCCGGGATCGGGCGGCGGCTTCGCGCTGACCGGCCAGGCCGAGGGCACGCCGCTGCGCATCGAGGGCAAGGGCTCGCGCCAGGAGATGGCGAGCGGCAACGCGCTTCTCACCGTCTCCGGCCGGATCTCGAACCCCACCGGGCGCGTGCAACCGGTCCCGCCGATCCGCGCCGAGCTTCGCGACGGCAGCGGCAAAAGCGTCTATACCTGGTCGATCTCTCCGCCCGTTTCCGAGCTGCAGCCCGGGCAGAGCGCTCCGATCAACGCCGCCGAGGTCGACGTGCCCGCGGGCGCCACCCAGCTTCACCTCGCCTTCGGCCGCGCCGTCTAGTGGGTTCGACCGCCGGCCTCTCTACTTCCTCTCCCCCGCGGGGAGAGGGTTGGGGTGAGGGGGTTGGGCGGCCGCGAGAAGATATCGGACTTCGAGCCCCCTTACCCTACCCTCTCCCCCACGGGGAGAGCGGCGTCGGCTCCGGCTAGGGATGCGGATCGGAGTCCTGACCGGCGGCGGCGACGTTCCGGGTCTCAATCCCTGCATCAGGTCGATCGCCCTTTCCGCCGACGCTTTGGGGTGGGACGTGACCGGCTTCCGCCGCGGCTGGGAAGGCGTTCTGGCGGTCGATCCGGACGATCCGGCGACCCTCTCCGCCAACACCGTCGCGCTGACCCGCGAAAGCGTCCGGGGAATCGACCGGATGGGCGGCACCATCCTCCACACCTCGCGGACCGACCCCCGGACTCTCGCCGCCGGCGACCGGACGGCGCGGGTGATCGAAATATTGGAGCGGCTCGGGATCGACGCGATGATCACGCTGGGCGGTGACGGAACGCTTCGCTTCTCGGCGCATCTCACGGCGCAGGGCGTTCCGCTCGTCTCGATCCCCAAGACGATGGACAATGACGTCTTCGGGACCGACTATTGCATCGGCTTCTCGACCGCGGTCAGCCGCTCGGTCGAAGCGATCAACGCGCTTCGAACCACCGTCGAGAGCCACGAGCGGATCGGCGTGGTGGAGCTGTTCGGCCGGCGGAGCGGCGAGACGGCTCTGCTCGCCGGATTCCTCGCCCAGGTCGACCGGACGATCATCGCCGAGGTTCCCGCCGACCTCGACGTCCTCCTTCCGCTGCTCGCCGAGGACAAGGCCTCCAACCCCGCCGGCTATGCGATGTGCGTGATTTCCGAGGGCGCCCGGATCCGCGGCGAGGATGGCGGTGACGGCGAGCTCTCGAAGCCGGCGAGCGAACGCGGCGACTTCGGCGTCGGACAGCGGCTCGGCCGGGCGATCACCGCGCGCCTGGGCTGCGGAGCGGTGATCCAGGAGCTCGCCTACCTGATGCGCGCCGGCGAGCCGGACGCGATGGACCGGATGGTGGGATTCGCCTTCGGCGGCCTTGCCGTCCAGCTCCTCCAGCGCGGCGAGAAGGCCGCGATGGTGGCGCTGACCGACGGCAATTACGCCCACGTTCCCGCCGACACCCTGCTCCAGGGCGTGAAATCGGTCGACGTCGCCGGCCTCTACGACCCCGAAGCCTATCGCGCTCGGCTGATGCGCGTCGAAGGCATGCCGATGTTCTTGTACTGAAGGACATTCCTCCCCTCTCCCCTCCGGGGAGAGGGAAAGCCGCGCAGCGGCGAGGGAGAGGGGAAGTTTGGAAACGCCTAAGGCCGGGAGTCGAACTCCCCCTCTCCCCGACCCTCTCCCCAGACGGGAGAGGGAGAAGAAGCGAAGCCCATTGCGCGGCCCGAACCCCTTTGCTAGAGGCCCGCTCCTGCCAGCGCCGGCTTGTGTCCGGCGTGTTTCACGTGCGGTCGTGGCGGAACTGGTAGACGCGCAGCGTTGAGGTCGCTGTGGCCGAAAGGCCGTGGAAGTTCGAGTCTTCTCGACCGCACCACTTTTTCGCCCGGCGCCGGAACGCGGCGGTCCGGGCCGGTAGACGAAGCGGGGCGCCGCCGCATATCCTCAATCCGGCGCAACCCTGGACGGGGTGAGACCGTTTAGGGTTCCTCTTTGAAATGTGGGACGAACGGCGATGGACGATCGCGAACGCATGGACCTGTCGGAGCGCGAATGGCGCGAGCGCCTCGCCGACGACCAATATCATGTGCTGCGTGAGGCGGGGACGGAGCCTCCCTTCACCGGCCGCTATGTCGACAATCACGAGGACGGCACCTATCGCTGCGCCGGCTGCGGCGAGCCTTTGTTCGACAGCGACACCAAATATGACAGCGGCAGCGGCTGGCCGAGCTTCACCGCCCCGGCGGCCGGCCAGTCGGTCAGCGAGCAGGCCGATTCCAGCCACGGCATGCGCCGCGTCGAGGTGCGCTGCGCGCGCTGCGACGGCCATCTCGGCCATGTCTTCCCCGACGGCCCGGGTCCGACCGGCCTTCGCTACTGCATCAACAGCGCAGCCCTGGACTTCAAGAAGAAGGATTGAGGGCGGGCGGAGCCCGCGCGCGCCGCTTGTCGGGCGACTCGCGCCGTTCTAGGCTGCCGCCCGAATGGCCAGTGACGCTTCCCCTCGTTCGCCGCTGAAGCGCACGCTGATCGGCGTCGTAAAGGCCGTCGTCTATACCGGAATCGTCGGCCTGATCGCGCTCATCGTCGCGGTGCTCGTCGCGATGAACTCGCTCCCCTCCTACAACGAGCTGGTCCGGCGCGACGATCTCGGCCAGATGATCCGGGTTCGCGCCGCCGACGGATCGGTGCTGGTCTCGCTCGGCCCGAGCTTCGGCGAGTGGCTGAGCTATGGCGAAATACCGCCGATCATGAAGAACGCGATGGTCGCGGTGGAGGACAAGCGCTTCCGCTCGCACATCGGAGTCGATCCGATCGGCCTCGCCCGGGCGGTGAAGGTGAGGGCGACGAAGGGCCGCTGGACCCAGGGCGGATCGACCATCACCCAGCAGCTCGCCCGCAACATCTTCCTGACCAACAACCGCACCTTCGGCCGCAAGATCCGCGAGGCGATCCTCGCCATGGCGCTGGAGCGGCGATTCTCGAAGGACCAGATCCTCGAGCTCTACCTCAACCGGGTCTATTTCGGCGGCGGGGCCTACGGCATCGACGCCGCCAGCCGGCGCTTCTTCGGCCACAGCGCCAAGACCCTCAATCTGTCCGAGGCGGCGATCATCGCCGGGCTGGTCAAGGCGCCGTCCAACTATGCCCCAAGCGCCGACGCCGAGGCGGCCAAGGGCCGGGCCGCCGTCGTCATCAAGCTGATGCGGGAGAATGGCGACATCAGCGCCGTCGACGCGGCCGCGGCCGAGCCGGCCGACGTCCAGATCGTCCCCGCCGCCAAGCAGAACAGCGTCCGCTATTTCACCGACTGGGTGCTTCCGCAGCTCGACACCTTGATCGACGAGACGGTGGAGCCGATCGAAGTGTGGACCACGCTCGATCCCAACATGCAGAAGCTCGCCGACCAGGTGATAAACGCCGACACGCCGGCGGGAGCCCAGGGCGCCCTGGTCGCGCTGGACCGCGATGGGGCGGTACGGGCGATGATCGGCGGCCGGGACTATGTCAGCTCGATCTACAATCGCGCGACCCAGGCGGCCCGCCAGCCGGGATCGTCGTTCAAGCTGTTCGTCTACCTCGCCGCTCTGGAGGCGGGCTACAAGCCGGACTCGATGGTCTCGGCCGATCCCATCTCGATCAACGGCTGGACTCCGCGCAACAACGGCCGGAGCTTTTCCGGCCAGGTGGCGCTCCGCCAGGCCTTCGCCCAGTCGATCAACTCGGTCTCGGTCCGGCTCGCTCAGGAAGTGGGATTCGGAACCGTCGCCGACATGGCCAAGCGACTGGGCATCACCAGCCCCATCCTGACCCATCCTTCGATGGCGCTCGGCTCCAACGAGGTAAGGCTGATCGACATGGCGCGCGCCTTCGCTTCCGTCCAGCGCAAGGGCGTGGCGGTCGCGCCCTACGGGATCAAGCGGGTCACCACCGCCAAGGGCGAGCTGCTCTACCAGCAGCAGGCCGACGAATCGCGGGTGCTCTTCGCCCCCTACGTGGCGGCGGAGATGACCGACCTGATGCAGACGGCGGTGATGACCGGGACCGGCGCGGCGGCGCAGATCGGCCGACCGGTGGCGGGCAAGACCGGAACCACCACCGCGAACAAGGACGGCTGGTTCCTTGGCTTCTCGAGCGGCCTCACCACCGGCGTGTGGATGGGGCGCGACGACAACAAGGTCGTTCCAGGGCTCCAGGGCGGGCGGTCGCCGGCGCGGGCCTTCCACGACTTCATGATCCACGCCGTCGCCAACCGGCCGGTCGAGCCGTTCGACACCGCCGTTCGGCCGCCGGACTGGCCCGAGACGGACGACGATTCCTGGTTCTCGGCCCCCGGCAACGGCCAGCAGGCTCAGCCGCAGCCGGACGAGGCTTCGCCGCCGCAGGGCCAATTGGTCGATCCCGACGGAAACCCGATCGGCGACACGCGGCCGGCGGCACCCGCGCCGGCGCCAGCGCCGAGAAGCGAGCCGCGCTCCCCGCCGCGGACCGACTCGCCGGCCTCCGGGGACGAGGACGACCAGGCGGCGGAGGACCGGCTCGACCAGGAATGGATCGACCGCGCGGCGCGGCGCCAGGGGCTTGCCCCGCCGGTGCGGCGTTCAGCCCCGCCCGATTCGGTGGAGCGCCGCCCCCCGCCGTCGCAGCCATAGCCGCGCCGGCTTCGGATCGGCGCCGAGCAGCGCCTCGACCAGGGAATGGAATTCAGGCCCGTGGTGCATATGGATGCGGTGCGCGACCTCGTGCGCGACCGTGGCGCGGCGGACGAAGTCGGGCGCCAGAACCAGCCGCCAGCTGTAGCGGATCGCGCCCGACGAGGAGCAGCTGCCCCAACGCGACACCGGATCCCCGACCGCCACGCGGCTGACCGCGACTCCGGCCTTGGCGGCGAACTCGGCCGTCTCCCCGGCGAGCAGGTCGAGCGCGTGGCGGCGAAGCCAGCGCAGGATCCGGGCCTCGAGCCCCTCGCGTGGCCCGCCGGCGACGATTCGTCCGGGCTCGAGCCGGGGAACCCGCGGCCGGGCGGGATCCCAGTCGATGACGTGGGGCGAATCGTGGAGCGGAACGAGGCCTCCCGGCTCCAGCGGCACCACCGCGTCGATGCGCGCGAGCTGCTTCTCGATCCACTCGCGATGCGTGGACGCCCATTCCAGCGCCTTTCGGCGCGACGCTCGCGGCGGGATGGTGAGCACCACCTCCCCGGTCCGGCGGTCGACGCGAAGCCGCATGACTCGGGCTCGCGGAGAGACGAGCAGCTTGACCGCCGCCGCCCGGCCGCCGGCCTCGAACGTCGGATCAGAGTTCACGGTCGACGATGTGGAGCTCCAGATCGCCCGCCTCGCCTTCGGATATCGTCCAGCCCCGGACCGACTGGCCGGCGCGATGAACCGCCTCGGGGTCGCCGCAGAGCAGATAGTGCCAGCCGGGCAGCGGCCGGTCCTCGGCCCGGAGCCGATAGGCGCAGGTCGAGGGAAGCCAGGCGAAGCGGTCGACATTGCCGGCGGTCAACCGGATGCAGTCCGGCACCAGGGCGCGCCGGCCGCGATAGCTGGAGCAGCGGCCGCTATGGGTGTCGAGGAGCTTGCAGGCGACGTTGGTGGGATGGACCTCGCCGGTGTCGGCATCCTCGAGCTTGTTGAGGCAGCATTTGCCGCAGCCGTCGCACAGCGCCTCCCACTCCCCCCGGTCGAGCGCCGCGAGCGGCTTTTCCCAGAAGTTCATCTCACCCATCGATCGAGCTCGGCGAGGATCCCGTCGACTCCCTTGTCCTGGGGGAGGAGCGCGATCGGCGCTCCGTCCGGCCCCATCAGCAGGACGACGCGGCTATGGTCCACCGCATAGCCGCCGCCGGGCTGCGCCTCGCCCTTCGCGGCGTAGACGGCGAATTCCTTCTCGACCTTGGCGACCTGCTGGGAGCTTCCGGTCAGCCCGACGATCCGCGGATGGAAGGCCGAGACATATTCCTTGACCACCGCCGGCGTGTCGCGGTCCGGATCGACGGTGATGAAGAGCGGCTGGACCCGCGCCGCGCGGCCGGGGTCCTTCCGCTCGAAGCGGCGCAGCGCCGAGCCGATCGCGGCGAGGTCGGTGGGGCAGACGTCGGGACAGTGGGTGAAGCCGAAATAGACGATCCGATACTTGCCGGCGAAGTCGCGGTCGGTGACGGCGCGGCCGTCCTGGTCGACGAGCGAGAACGGCCCTCCGATGCGGGCCCCCTTCAGCGGCGGCTCGGCGCCCTGGGAGGAGCAGGCGGCGAGCGCCAGCGCGGCAAGCACCGGGAAGAGCCGCGAAAAGCGGGACTTGCGGGTTTCGTTCATGGCGCCGGCAGCCTTGCTTTGCTAAGGCCCTGCGATCAAGTCCGAGCGTGACGGGGTGGACCAAGTGAACAAGCTCATCGGCCGCGCTATCGCGGCAGCCATGGCCCTGGCGATCGCGGCGGCGCCTGCCGCGGCCCAGCAATATTCCGACGGCTATAATTTCATCAAGGCGGTCAAGGCCCGAGACGGCATCAAGGTCACCGAGCTGGTCAGCCGGCCGGGGACCACGGTGATCAACAGCAAGGACCGGGACACCGGCGACGGAGCCCTCCATATCCTCGCCCGCGGCCGCGACTATGACTGGACGTCCTTCCTGCTCGGCAAACGGGCCAATCCGAACATCCAGAACAGCCAGGGCGACACGCCGCTGAGCATCGCGGCGCAGATCGGCTGGCTGGAGGGCGCCCAGATATTGCTGAGTCACGGCGCCGCCGCCGATCTCGCCAATTCGCGGGGCGAGACGCCGCTGATCATGGCCGTTCACCAGCGCGACGTCGGCATGGTCCGGCTTCTTCTCGGCAACGGCGCGAACCCGAAGAAGACCGACAACGCCGCCGGCTACTCCGCGATCGACTATGCCCGCCAGGACAGCCGCGCCCAGATGATCGTCAAGCTGCTCGAAGCGGCCTCGGGGCCCGCCCGGCCGGTCGCTGGGCCCAAGCTCTAAAGGTTTCCTCCCCCTTGCAGGGGGGGAGCCGATCTCACCCGAAGCCCGCAAGGGCCGGATCGAGGTTCCCGACCAGGCGCCGGGCGGCGCGGCGGGCGAAGCGCAGGGTTTCGGCCTTTCGGCGCGCGGGCGCCAGCTTGCGCAGCGGCGCCTCGCGCACCACAGCCGCATCGTAGCGGTCGGCGACGATGAGGCCGCAGCAATCGGGATGAAAGGCCGGGCGATCGAACGGCGCGAGGTCGAACGCGGCCGGCACCGCCCAGAAGAAGCGGTCGCAATAGCCGAGATAATCGAGCCATTTCGAATCGCCCATGAGGTCGGCCCGGGACACCTTGATCTCCACGATGGCGATCATTCCGCCCGAGTCGATCGCCATCATGTCCGCCCGCCGGCCGTTGGGCAGCGGGACCTCGCACAAGGCGAAGGCGTCCTGGTTGAAGAACAGGCGGGTGACGCCCCGAGCGACATCCTGGGCGGCCGGCGGAGCGTCGGTGAAGCAGAGCTGCGGCTGGGGACTCGGATTCGCGGCCATCGCGCCTGATTAGAATGAAACGCGAACGCCGGGAAGGCCGCGAATCAGCGGTAGAAGATGTGATTGCCCACCGCGGCGACCCGGGTGAGGCCGCGCCAGCCTGGAGAAACCCGCTTGGCGTGAAAGAAAAGCGCCTTGGGCGCCGGCCCGTCGGCGAGGTTGTCGCCGGCGACCCGGGCGATCGCGACGGCCTTGCGCCAGGCGGCGGAGGCGCGCGCGATCGGCGGGAAGCGGCCGCCGCGGACGAACGAGAATTGCCCCGGCTGCTTGACCACCCCGCACGCGCTCTTCGGGAAGCGGCCGCTTCCGGCGCGGTTGAGGATCACTTCGGCGACGGAAAGCTGGCCCTTGAGCGGCTCGCCCTTGGCCTCGAAATAGACGGCGCCGGCGAGGCACTCTTCCTCGGCGGAGCGGGGCGCGCTGCTCGAATGGGCCTGGACGAGCGCGGCGAGGCTGAGCGGGGCGGCCGGTGCCGGTGCCGGATCAGGCGCGGGCGCGGGCGCGGGCGCCGCTTCGGGCGCGATCGAGGGAATCTCGGCGGCGGTGGGAAGGGCGGCCGCCGGCTCAATGAGCGGAACGGCGGCGGTCACGGGAAGATCCAGCTCCCAAGCCCTCGACGGGGCGGCGTGAAAGGTGGCGAACAAGGCAAAAAGCATGGCCGCGGCGCCTGCCGCGGTGATCCGGTGTCTAAACATTCAGCTTCTAATCAGTGCGGCAGGCGGATCGAACGCGGAAGCCTTGAAGAGAGAAAGCCGCTTCCCGTGACCGCCTTCCGTCTCGCGTGGCCGCCCGCCGATTTAAACCCGGCTGGGAACGGCCCCCCGCTATCGCTCGAAAGGTGTCGGCGGGCTAGGTTGTGCGCTGCAGCAGAGTCAATTCAACGCGTTCATTTCAGCGGCGAACCGTTCTCGCGACGGGACGTCCAGTTCCAAGACCCACAAATCCGGGTCGAATCGCCGCCGGCGTGCGACGAGATCGGGAACCGCGCCGGGACCGTCGGCAGGCTGGGCGGCGGCCAGCTCCCAGGCATAGCGGCCGTCGGGCTGCAGGATCCGTTCGAACAGGCAGGGATCGGCGCCTCGTTCGGTGAGGATGACGAGCAGGGATCCCGCCGTCTCGTCGCCCTTCGCCAGAACGGCGGCGAAGCCTCCTTCCCCCTGCGCCTTGCGGATCAGGGCGCCGACATAGACCGAGGTGGCGAGCCGCGGCGCCGTCACTCTGAACGATAGCCGGGAAGCCCGGACAAGGCGATGTGGGAACGCATGAAGGTGCCGGTCCCACGCGCCGCCTCCTCGCCGTCGGAGTCGATCAAGCGCGCCTCGCCGACGAAGACGCGCCGCCGCCCGCTCGCCCAGCGTCCCTCGACCACCGCCTCGCCGCCGCGCAGCGGCCGGGTGAAGAGCAGGTTGAAGGCGGTGGTCAGCAGGAAGCGGTCGGTGACCAGGCTGTTGCAGGCGTAGAAGGCGGCATCGTCGAGCATCTTGAAGTAGAGCGTTCCGTGAGCCGCTCCGGCGGCATGGAAGAGATCCTCCCTCACCTGGAAACGGATCCGCGCCAGCCCCTCCTCGATCTCGATCCGCGAATCGAACAACCGGTTGACCGGCGCCGACCGGTAGAGCGATTCGAGGGCGCGAAAATGCGCCGCCGCGCCGGCCGCTTCAGGCGGCATTGAGGCTTTCGATTCCCGAAAGCAGCGCGAAGATCGCGTCGCGCGACCGGGCCCCGCGCAGCTTGGCTACGGTATTGCGGTCGCGAAGGACCCGGCTGACCCCGGCCAGAGCCTTGAGATGATCGGCTCCGGCGTCCGGAGGGGAGAGGATGAGGAAGACCAGATCGACCGGGAGCCCATCCACCGCCTGGAAGTCGATCGGCGTCGCGAGCCGGGCGAAATAGCCGAAGACCCGGTCAAGCCCCTCGATCCGGCCGTGGGGAATCGCGACTCCGGCGCCGAAGCCGGTCGAGCCGATCCGCTCCCGCTCGGTCAGCACCGTCGCGATCGTCTTGGCCGGAATCCCGATTCGGCGGGAGGCGGCGAGGGCGAGCTGCTGGAACAGCCCCTTCTTGTTCGCGGCCGCCATGCCCTCGTCGATACGCTCGACCGTCAGAAGTTCGGATAGATCGGCCATGAGTCCCCGGATGAGAGCGCCCCCGGGCTCCCGCGCGACAAAGGAGATGAAGAGATAGGCGCGCCGGCGGACGACCGCCAGTGCCGCCCCAGGGCTCAGCCTTCGTCCGGGCCCGGACCCTCGTCGTCCCGTCGATTGCCGAAGTCCCCGGCGAGCTCGAGCGCGGCGGCGGGCTCGGCGCGATGATCCTTAAGCTTGCGCATGTGGCGGCGCATCTGCTTCTCGACCTTCTCCGCGGCGGCGTCGAAGGCGGCATGAGCGTCGGCGGCCCGGTCGGTCGACTTGAACACGACCCCCTGGGGCGCATGGGCGATCAGCTCGACCGTGAATCCGTGATCGTGTGGGCCCTTGCCGAACGTCGCCTGCGCCGAAACGAGCCGGGCGGAATATTTCGCGTCCGCGCCGCGGAGGCGGGCGTCGACGTGCTCGCGCAGCGCCTCGCCGGTGTCGACTTGATGACCCGAGACCCGGATGTCCATTCAGCTTCTCCAGTGAAGTCGAGGCGCGGATAGGCCCCGCCGGATCGACGCGTCAACCGCCCAGCCGGTTCCAGAGCGGATCGCTGATCGTCGCGAGGAAGGCCGCGTGCGCCGCAAGTTCCGCCTCGCTCGGCGAATGAGGCCGAGGCGGCCGGACCTGGATGAGGATCGGGCGCGCGCCGTCGGCGGGAGCCGCGGAGGGCTCGATCGTCTCGATGACGATGTCGGCGAGACCGAGGCCGATCTGCCGGCCGCCGGTAAGCTCGACATAGCATTGGGCGAGAAGCTGCGCGTCGATCAGCGCGCCGTGCTTGACCCGGATGCTTCGATCGACCCCGAATCGGGTGCAGAGCGCGTCGAGGCTGTGCTTGGCGCCGGGATGCTTGCCGCGCGCGATCTGCAGGGTGTCGACCATCCGGCTAAGGCAGACGAGGGGCCGGCCGCAATTGTCCAGCTCGTGGTTGAGGAAGCCGAAATCGAAGCTGGCATTGTGGGCGACGAGCGGACACTCGCCGAGGAACTCGAGCAGATCGTCCGCGAGCTCCTTGAAGCGCGGCTTGTCGGCCAGGAAGACGTCGGAAAGGCCGTGAACCGCCTCGGCCCCGCTCGGCATCGGCCGCTCGGGATTGAAATAAGCGTGGAAGGTGCGGCCGGTCTCGACGCGGTTGAACAATTCGACGCAGCCGATCTCGACCATCCGGTCGCCGGTCAGCGGGCTAAGGCCCGTGGTCTCGGTGTCGAACACGATTTCGCGCATGCGCGGGACTATGAATCGAGGCGTCCGGTCAGGCAAGCGGCGATGCGGTCAACTCGGCGAGGATGCGGCGAACCGCTTGCCGGGTCTCCTCGAGCGGCCCGCCGGTGGGGATGACGAAGTCGGCGCGCGACCGCTTCTCGGCGTCGGGCATCTGGCGGGCGAGGATCCGCTCCAGCTTCTCCTCGCTCATCCCCGGCCGGGCGAGGACGCGGGCGCGCTGCACGGCTTCCGGCGCCGAGACGACGGCGATCCTGTCGACCTGGTTCCAGCCTCCGGCCTCGAACAGGAGCGGGATGTCGAGGACGACCAGCGGCGAATCGCGCGACTGGGCCAGGAACGCCTCTCGCTCCCGGGCGACGGCGGGGTGGACGAGCGCCTCCAGCCGCCGAAGCGCCTCCGGCTCGCCCAGCACGCGCTCGGCGAGGGCGCCGCGATTGACGCCGCCGGCGCCGGTCGTGCCCGGGAATTGCGCCTCGATCTCGGCGACCAGGGCGCCTTCAGGCCCCTGCAGGCGGTGGACCGTGGCGTCGGCGTCGAACACCGGCACTCCCTCTGCCTCGAACATGCTGGCCACGGTCGACTTGCCCATGCCGATCGAGCCGGTGAGGCCGAGAATGATCATCGGGAGAGCAACGCGCGCAGATCGGCCTCGGTGTCGAAGGGCGGAGCCACGCCGAAAAAGTACCGGAAGGCCAATGCGGCCTGACCGATCAGAACCGACAAGCCATCCACGACGCGGCAGCCGCGCAAACGCGCGGCTTTGACGAGCTCCGTCTCCACCGGCGAGTAAACGAGCTCGACGACGGGAGAGTTCACTTCCGTCAGATGAGGAGGAAGGGGTGGAAACCCCGTCATCCCCAGGCTGCTTGCATTCACGACCAGCTCCGTGTCCGGCAGGGAGTCCTCGAGCGGATGGACGGACCCCCGCACAGACAGTTCGCTCAGAACGGCGCGCGCTTTGCCGACGCTGCGATTGAATAGCGCAACCTCGAAATCCTCGCCGTCGGCCCGAAGCGCCGCCAGGACCGCGCGAGCGGCACCGCCGGCGCCCAGCACGGTGATCGGGCGGCCGAACAAGCCCGCTTCCCGGGCATGGCCCGCCAACAGCTCCCGCAAGGTCTCCATGTCCGTATTGTAGCCGATCAAGCCGTCGGGTTTACGGGCCAATGTGTTGACCGCTCCCGCCATCCTCGGCTCGCGCATGAGCTGATCGGCAAAGGAGACTGCCGCCTGCTTATGCGGGATTGTCACGTTGCAGCCGCGCCAGTCCGGATCGCGGCGACGACCGGCGAAATAGTCGGCAATCCCGTCGGCACTCACCCGCACGCTTCGGTAATCGCCCTCGATCCTCAATCGGCTCAGCCAGAATTTGTGGATCAGCGGAGACTTCGAATGCTCGATCGGGTCGCCGATCACTTCGGCGTAGGGCACCCCCATCAGCGCCTCCCGTCGCCCCGGCGAAGGCCGGGGCCTCGTCTCGGCGGCCGGTGCATTTCCGGATCGAGATCCCGGCCTTCGCCGGGATGACGGGGCGTCATGACGGGGCCAGCCCCCGCTCGCGAAGGTAAGCGAGGAGGGGGAGGAGCGGCATTCCCAGGATCGCGAAATGGCTTCCCTCGATCCGGTCGAACAGCTGAACGCCCGGGCCCTCTATTCGATAGCCGCCGACGCTCCAGCGGACCTGCTCCCACTCGCGGTCGAGATAGTCCCGAAGGAAGGCGTCGCTGAACGGGCGCATGGCCAGGGCGACCGTCTCGCAATGCCACCACACCGCCTCGCCGGCGTCGGCGATCACCGCGGCGGAGTGGAGCCGGTGAGTCGTGCCGCGAAGCGAGGCGAGCTGTCCCCACGCCTCGTCGCGGGATGCCGGCTTGCCGAGCAGGGTGCCGTCGTCCCGCTCCAAGGTCTGGTCGGAACCGAGAACGAGATCGCCGGCCGGCGCCTGGACGGACAGGGCCTTCAATTGGGCGAGCTCCTCGGCGACTCCGCGCGCGTCGAAGCCCGCGCCCCACAGGCCCCCCTTGGCCGCCTCCTCGTCGAGCTCCGCCTCGACCGGCTCGAACGCGATCCCGGCCGCTTCCAGCATGGCTCGGCGGGCGGCGCTCCGCGAGGCGAGGAGGAGCCTCATCCGACCACTTTCGAATCGATCCGCTCGTTGCAGAGCTTGACGATGGCGAAGGCGGTCTCCTCGATCGAGCGTCGGGTGACGTCGATCACCGGCCATTCGTTATCGGCGAACAGGCGGCGGGCGAATCCGAGCTCGGCATTGACCGCGTCGAGATCGACATAATCCGTCTCGGGCGCCTGGTTGAGCGCGAGCAGGCGGTTGCGGCGGATCTGGATCAGCCGCTCGGGATTGGTGGTCAGCCCGACGACGAGCGGGTGGCGAAGGCTGAACAGATTGGGCGGGGGCGGCGCTTCCGGCACGAGCGGGATATTGGCCACCTTGTAGCCGCGATTGGCGAGGTAGATGGAGGTCGGCGTCTTCGACGTGCGCGACACCCCGGCGAGGATGATATCGGCCTCCTCCCAATTTTCCGAGCCGATCCCGTCGTCATGGGCGATGGTGAACTGGATGGCGTCGACCCGCGCGAAATAGGCCGCGTCGAGCGCGTGCTGGCGCCCCGGCCTTCCCTTGGCTTCCCGGCCGAGCACCGCGGACAGGGCGTGGACGACGGGGTCGAGCACCGAGACGGCATGGATCCCGCGGCGGCGGGACTTCTGCTCCAGCTCACGGCGGATCGTCGAGTTGACCAAGGTGTAGAGGACCAGCCCGGGCCTGCGCTCCACATCGTCGAGAACCCGCTCGAGATGGCCCTCGGAGCGGACCATCGGCCAGAGATGCTGCTTCATCTCCACCCCTTCGAACTGGGCGAGGCAGGCCTTCGCGATCAGCTCGAGCGTCTCGCCCGTCGAATCCGACAGGAGATGGAGGTTGAGGCCCGAGGGCATCAGGAGGGCCTGTGGATAAGCATGTGGGATTCGCTAGCGGAACCCTCGGGGCGCTTGCAAGGACAGGCTTTGCCCCCGTTCGCCCGCCGTCCATCCACAGATTCGCAAAGGTGAAGAACTTATCAACGCCTGGCTGTGGATTGCGGGGAAAGCGGCCGCGACTCCGCGGGCTTGCGTGGCCCTGTGCGAGTCAAGCTGTTTGCAATTCCGGGTGAAGCCAATAAACCCCGGCTTCCGCCTGCCTACTGCTTACTACAAACTCTCTCTTATAAGATTCTAAGTAAGAGAAGAGGGGGAGCCTTGCCCGCCGATGCCTGCCTCCGAAAAGCCGCTGCTCGGCGTCCTGAAAGGGAAAAAGGCAGAGAAAACACCGATTTGGCTGATGCGCCAGGCGGACGCTATCTGCCGGAATATCGCGCGCTCCGGGCCGAGAAGGGCGGCTTCCTGGATCTCGCCACCGACCCCCCGTCCGCCGCCGAAGTGACCCTCCAGCCGATCCGCCGTTTCGGATTCGACGGGGCGATCCTGTTCTCCGATATCCTGATGGTGCCGTTCGCGCTGGGCCAGGACCTGCGGTTCGAAGCCGGCGAGGGACCCCGCCTCTCGCCGCCGCTCTGCGACTCGGCGCTGGAGGCGTTGAGCCGCGTTCCCGAGCGACTCGAGCCCGTCTATGCCACTGTGGAGAAAGTCGCGGGCGAACTTCCGGGTAGCACCACCTTCCTGGGCTTCGCTGGAAGCCCGTGGACGGTCTCCACCTACATGGTGGCGGGTCAGGGCAGCCGGGAGCAGGGAGAGGCGCGGCGCTACGCCTATCGCGATCCTGGCGCCTTCCAGGCCCTGGTCGACGCGATCGGCGACATGACCGTCGATTACCTTTCCCGCCAGATCGAGGCGGGGGTGGAGGCGGTGCAATTGTTCGATAGCTGGTCGGGCAGCCTCTCGCCGGCGCAGTTCGAGCGATGGGTGATCGCCCCGACGGCGCGGATCGTAACGGGCCTCAAGGCGCGGCATCCGGACGTTCCGGTGATCGGCTTTCCCAAGGGCGCCGGAGGCAAGCTGCCGGCTTATGCGCGCGAAACGGGGGTCGACGCGATCGGCCTCGACGAGACGGTCGATCCCGCCTGGGCCGACTCGGTCCTTCCGGAGGGAATGCCGGTCCAGGGCAATCTCGATCCGCTCGCCCTGATCGCCGGCGGAGAGGCGCTTGAAACTTCGGTGGAGCGCATCCTATCTACGCTTGCGGGGAGGCCGCACGTCTTCAATCTGGGGCATGGGATCTTGCCGGACACGCCGATCGCGAACGTCGAGCAGCTGATCCAGCTGGTGCGCCGGTGATCGATGGCCTCGATGCGGCGCTCAGCTTGACCTACGCCTGGATCAAGGCGGGCCACGTCATCTTCGTGATCTTCTGGATCGCGGGGCTGTTCATGCTTCCGCGCTTCTACGTCTATCACCAGGAATCGCCGCCCGGCTCGGCCGAGGAGAAGAAGTGGATCGAGCGCGAGCGCAAGCTGCGCACCATCATCATCACCCCGGCGATGGTCATGGTCTGGCTTTTCGGCCTGTCGCTGATGTGGACGCTTCAGGCCTGGACGATGGGCTGGTTCCAGCTCAAATTCCTGATCGTTCTCCTCCTCTCGGGCTATCACGGCTGGATGGTCGGCTACGGCCGGAAGCTCGCCCGCGGCGAACGGCCGGTCGGCGGCAAGGCGCTCCGGTTGATGAACGAAGTGCCCGGGATCGCGGTGATCCTGATCGTCGTCCTGGTCATCGTGAAGCCGTTCTGACCTTCTCCGTCGCCCCAGCGAAGGCTGGGGCCCCAGGGGGTGGAGAACACCGCGCCTTTCACCCGCTGGGGTCCCAGCCTTCGCTGGGACGACGGAAGTGCGTTGACTAAGATTTTGCCGGAGCCTAACGCTCTCACAGTCGTTCGCCCGCCGTCCGCGTGGGCAGCCCAGCCGCCACCTCCATCCTCCCCGCGCGACCGGACGACCATTCCAGATTTCGAGTATTCCTCAATGCATCTCAAAGACCTCAAGCAGAAATCCCCCGCAGAGCTTGTCGCCCTGGCCGAAGAGCTGGGCATCGAGGGCGCCTCGACGCTCCGCAAGCAGGAGCTGATGTTCTCCATCCTCAAGGTCGAGGCCGAGAACGGCCAGGAGATCATGGGCATGGGCACGATCGAGGTGCTCCCCGACGGCTTCGGCTTCCTTCGCTCGCCCGAGGCCAATTACCTCGCCGGCCCCGACGACATCTACATCGCGCCCAACCAGGTTCGGAAGTTCGGCCTCCGAACCGGCGACACGGTCGAAGGCGAGATCCGCGGGCCCAAGGACGGCGAGCGCTATTTCGCTTTGACCCGGCTCGCCAAGGTCAATTTCGACGATCCCGACGCGGTCCGCCACCGGGTCAATTTCGACAATCTCACCCCGCTCTATCCGGACGAGAAGCTCACCCTCGACAGCGCCGATCCGACCCAGAAGGACAAGTCGGCGCGGGTGATCGACATCGTCTCGCCGCAGGGCAAGGGCCAGCGCGCCTTGATCGTCGCTCCGCCCCGAGTCGGCAAGACGGTGCTCCTCCAGAACATCGCCAAGGCGATCACCGACAACCATCCCGAGGTCTTCCTGATCGTCCTGCTCATCGACGAGCGGCCGGAGGAAGTGACCGACATGCAGCGCTCGGTGAAGGGCGAGGTCGTCTCCTCGACCTTCGACGAGCCGGCCCAGCGCCACGTCCAGGTCGCCGAGATGGTGATCGAGAAGGCCAAGCGCCTGGTCGAGCACAAGAAGGATGTCGTCATCCTGCTCGATTCGATCACCCGCCTCGGCCGCGCCTACAACACGGTGGTGCCGAGCTCCGGCAAGGTTCTGACCGGCGGCGTCGACGCCAACGCCCTGCAGCGGCCGAAGCGCTTCTTCGGCGCGGCGCGCAACATCGAGGAAGGCGGCTCGCTGTCGATCATCGCCACCGCTCTGATCGACACCGGCTCCAAGATGGACGAGGTCATCTTCGAGGAGTTCAAGGGCACCGGCAATTCCGAGATCGTGCTCGACCGCAAGGTCGCCGACAAGCGCATCTTCCCGGCGCTCGACGTCGGCAAGTCCGGCACCCGCAAGGAGGAGCTGCTCGTCGACCAGGGCACGCTCGCCAAGATGTGGGTGCTCCGCCGAATCCTCATGCAGATGGGTACCGTCGACGCGATGCAGTTCCTGCTCGACAAGATGAAGGACGCCAAGTCGAACGAGGACTTCTTCAACTCGATGAACTCCTAGCGCCCGGCAGGCGGCGGAGGCGGCATGTTCAACTTCTCCGGCATCTTCACGCCCACGGGGCTGGCCAGCCTCGGCCAGATCATCGTCGGGGATTTGACCATGGCCGGCGACAATGTCGTCATCATGGGTTCGCTCGCCTCGGGCCTTCCGGCCAAGGACCGCCGCAAGGTCCTGATGTTCGGCGTCGGAATGGCGCTGATCTTCCTCATCGTCTTCGCGGTCATCGCGACCCAGCTTCTCAAGGTCACCGGCCTGGTCTTCGCCGGCGGCCTGCTGCTGCTCTGGGTCGCCTACAACATGTTCCGCGAGCTGCGGCCGAAGGCGGCGGTCGAGGCGGACGATCCCGACACGCCGGCCGTGGAAGGGCCGCCGCGCAGCAAGAGCCTGCTTCGCGCCGCGATCCAGATCACCCTCGCCGACCTGTCGATGAGCCTGGACAACGTCCTTCTCGTCGCCTCGATCGCCCGCGACAATCCGGCCTTGCTGTTCGTCGGGCTGACCTTCTCGGTCCTGTTCATGGGGTTCGCCGCCAATTACGTGGCGAAGCTGATCCAGCGCTACCACTGGATCAACTATATCGGCCTCGCCGTCATCCTCTACGTCGCCGCCAAGATGATCTACGAAGGCTGGGTCGGCGGCGAGCATGTGCTCGGCCTAAGGACCGTGTTCGGCGTCTAGGTCGCCGTCGTCCCAGCGGAGGCTGGGATCCCAACGGGCGAAAATCACCGCGTTCTTCACCTCCTGGGATCCCAGCCTTCGCTGGGGTGACGAATCGATCCAGCACACGCCGTGCCGCCGGCACCGGCTCTACGGCAGCATCACCGTGGATCCCGTCGTCGACCGGCTTTCGATCGCGCGGTGGGCGTCGGCCGCCTTGAGGAGCGGGAAGGTGGCGCCGATCTTTATGTCCAGAACGCCCTTCTCGATCAGCTCGAACAAACGCGCCGCCGCCGCGCGCATCTCCTCCGCGGTGCCGCAATAATCGCCAAGCGTCGGGCGCGTGACGAAGATCGATCCGGCGGCGAGGAGGTCGAGCGGCGTGAAGGGCGGAACGGCGCCCGAGGCGTTGCCGTAGGCCACCACCAGGCCGCGCCGGGCGACCGAGGCGAGCGAGGCGGACCAGCTTGCCGCGCCGACCCCGTCGAGGACGATGGGAACGCCCTTGCCCGCGGTGAGCGAGCGCACTTTTGCGGCCAGTTCGTCCATCGGGCAGCACAAAGCGTGATCGGCGCCGAGCGCCTTGGCGGCGGCCGCCTTTCGGCTGTCGCCCGCATGGGCGATCACCGTGGCTCCGACATGCTTGAGCCAGGGCACCAGGATCGAGCCGACTCCGCCGGCGGCGGCATGGACGAGCACGGCCTCTCCGGGCTGAACCCGGGCGCAGCGCTCGACGAGATATTCGGCCGTGCAGCCCTTCAGCATCGCCGCGGCCGCTTGCTCGGCGCCGATCGCCTCGGGAAGCTTCACAAGCCGATCCGAATCGATCGTTCGGTGCGTGGCATAGGCGCCGAGCGGCCCGGTGAAATAGCCGACCCGGTCGCCTTCCCTGAAGCCGGTCACGCCCTCGCCGATCGCTTCCGCGACCCCGGCGGCTTCGCTCCCAAGTCCCGAAGGCAAAGGAAGCTTGTAGAGGCCGGAGCGGTGGTAGGTGTCGATGAAGTTCAGGCCAACCGCCTCGTGCCGCACGAGCACCTCGCCGGGGCCCGGCCGGGGCACGTCGATATGGTCGGCGCTGAGCACCTCGGGGCCTCCGGTCTCGCGGAGGACGTAGGCATAGGGGTCGCTCACCCGAGATGCTCCGCGAAGAACTCCTCGGTGCGGCGGTCGGCGAGTTGGGCCGCCTCCTCGCTCCGGCGCTTGCCCATCTCGGCGGCGAAGCCGTGGTCCTCGCCCGGATAGTCACACAGGGTCACACGTGGGTGGTCGTCGAGGCCCTGGTGGACCACCTGCTGCTGGTCGGGGGTCGCGAAGTGATCGGCGCCGGCGATGTGGAGCATGAGCGGACGCGCGATGGCGTTCTTCTCGGAGAGGAGGTCCGGAAGGCCGACCGCATAATAGCCGACGCTGGCATCGGTATCGGTTCGCGCCGCGGTCATGAAGGCGAGCCGGCCGCCGAGGCAGTAGCCGACGACTCCGACCTTGCCGGAGCTTCCGTCTTTCCCGGCGGCAAGGCGGGCGCGGGCGGCGCGGATCGTCGCCTCGATATCGCCGATCCCCTGATCCTGATCGAAGCGGCCCATCAGCTCGAGCGCCTGCTTGAACTCGCTCTCGACGTCCGGATCGAGCTCCATGCCCGGCTGAAGCCGCCAGAAGAGGTCGGGCGCGATGGCGAGATAGCCCTTCGCGGCCCATCGGTCGCACTTGCGGCGTATGCCCTCGTTGATCCCGAATATCTCCTGGATGACGACGATCGCGGCGCGGGGCGCGCCGTCCGGCTCCGCCACATAGGCATTGAAGCGGCCCTCGCCGCCGAGCGTCTCAATCGCGATCGTCGCCATGGCGGCCTCCTTCTTGTCTGCCGGCGCCTCTATACACATAGAGGAAGGCGGCAACAGGAGCGAAGGCCATGAAGATCAGCGTCGATGTCGACTGCACGCCCGAGGAGGCGCGGCGCTTCCTCGGTTTTCCGGATCTGACACCGGTTCACGACGCCTATGTCGAGCGGATGAAGAAGGCCGTGACCGAGGGGATGACGCCGGAGAGCTTCGCCGACCTGGCCCGCAACTGGGGGCCGATGAGCGAGGCCGGAATGGCGATGTGGAAGGGCATGCTGGAGGGGATGAGCGGCCGGCGTGACGGCTGACACCATCTACGCCCTGTCGAGCGGAAGCCCGCCCGCGGGTATCGCGGTGGTCCGGATCAGCGGGCCCAAGGCGGACGAGGCGCTTCGGCGGCTGGCCGGCAAGCTTCCGACGCCGCGGGTGGCGACCCTCGCCGAGCTGCGCGAAGAGGGCGGCGAGGCGCTGGACCGGGCGCTGGTCCTGCGCTTCCCCGGGCCGGCCAGCGCGACCGGCGAGGATGTCGCCGAGCTCCACCTCCACGGCGGACGCGCGGTGGTGGCGGCGGTGCTCGCCGCCCTGGCGCGGGTCGACGGCCTGCGTCCGGCCGCTCCCGGGGAGTTCACCCGCCGAGCGTTCGAGAACGGCCGGCTCGACCTCGCCGAGGCCGAGGGCCTGGCCGACCTGCTCGCCGCCGAGACCGAGTCGCAGCGGCGCTCGGCGCTGGCGCTGGCCGAGGGGGCTTTAAGCCGGCGAGTCGGCGCCTGGCAGGCGCGGATCCTCGCTCTCGCGGCGAGCCTCGAGGCGGCCATCGATTTTTCCGACGAGGGCGAGGTGGAGGAAAGCCTGCCCGCCGCCTGGGCGGAGGAGGCGGAGGCGATCTCCCGGGAGATCGCCGAGGCGCTTCGGCGGCCTGACGCGGAACGCTTGCGCGACGGTGTAAGGATCGTCGTCGCGGGCCCACCGAATGCCGGAAAGTCTAGCCTGATCAACGTGTTATGCGGAAGGGACGTGGCCATTACCTCGCCCATGGAGGGGACCACGCGCGACGTGCTGGAAGCGCCGGTCGCGATTGCCGGAAGTCCCTTCCTGCTCGTCGACACCGCCGGTCTGCGCGAGAGCGAGGACATGGTGGAGCGGGCGGGAGTGGAGCGCGCCCGACGCCAGCTGGAAGCGGCCGATCTGATATTGTGGCTCGGCCTCCCGGAATCCTGTCCCGAGCCGAAGCGGTCGATCGTCGTCCAGTCGAAATGCGATATCCGTTCGCCCGATCCGGCGGCCGCGCTGCGCGTCTCGGCGGTCACGGGGGAGGGGCTCGACCGGCTCGTGGACGTGCTTGCCGGTAAAGCGGCCGAGCTGCTTCCAGGCGAGGGCGACGTCGCCTTGAACGCTCGCCACCGCGCTGCCTTGCGGCAAACGCTGGAGGGCCTTGGCGAGGCACGAGGCCCAGACCTCATCCTTGCCGCCGAAGGGCTGCGCGCGGCCCGAGCAGCCTTGGACCGGATCACCGGGCGGGCCGGAGTGGAGGATATGCTCGACGCCTTGTTCGGAAGTTTCTGCATCGGGAAGTGACATGTTCCACGTGGAACATTAGGGCGGCGCGGTGAGCGCTCGGTTCGATATCCTCGTCGTGGGTGGCGGCCATGCCGGCTGCGAGGCGGCCGCGGCGGCCGCGCGCATGGGGGCGAAGGTCGCGCTCATCAGCTTCTCGCGCGCGCAGATCGGCGCCATGTCGTGCAACCCCGCTATCGGCGGACTGGGCAAAGGTCATCTCGTCCGCGAGGTGGACGCGTTCGACGGTCTGCTGGCCCGGGCCGCCGATGCGGCGGCGATACACTACCGCATGCTGAACGCCAGCAAGGGCGCGGCGGTGCGCGGTCCCCGCGTGCAGGCGGACCGCGGCCTGTTCCGCCGCTTCATCGCCGGCGCGCTGGAGGCCCAGCCGGGCCTAACCGTCATCGAGGGCGAGGTCGCTGCCCTACGACTGGCGGGACGGCGGGTGGCGGGCGTGTTGCTGGCGGACGGATCGTCGCTCGAGTCTCGAGCCGTCGTCCTCGCGACCGGAACGTTCCTCGGTGCCAAGCTCCACTTCGGCATGCGCAGCCGGGAAGGCGGCCGGATCGGCGAGCGCGCCGCCACCGAGCTCGCCGCGCAGCTTCGGGCGCTCGACTTTCCGCTGGCGCGCCTCAAGACCGGTACGCCGCCACGGCTGGACGGTCGAACGATCGATTGGGGCGCCCTGGAGCGGCAGGAATCGGACAGCGGCGGCTGGACTATGTCCCCAATGAGTGGGAAGCGGCCGGCGCCGCAGCTCTTTTGCGCCATCGCCCGCACCACCGCTCGGACGCACCGGATCATCCGCGACAATCTCCACCGCTCGCCGCTTTTCGCCGGCGAGATAAGCGGCGTGGGTCCGCGCTACTGTCCTTCGATCGAGGACAAGGTGCATCGCTTCGGCGACCGCGACGGGCACCAGATCTTCCTCGAGCCGGAAGGGCTCGACGATCCGGCGGTGTACCCGAACGGCATCTCCACATCCCTCCCCGAGGATGTGCAGCGCGACATGATCCACACCATCCGGGGCCTGGAGCGAGCCCAGATCGTCCAGCCGGGCTATGCGGTGGAGTATGACCATGTCGATCCGCGCGCGCTGGATTCGACGCTGCAGGCTAAAGCCGTCGAAGGTCTCTACCTCGCCGGACAGGTTAACGGCACGACCGGCTACGAGGAGGCGGCGGCGCAGGGGCTCGTCGCCGGGGTCAATGCGGCGGCGTCCGCCTTGGGCCGGGAGGCGGTGCGCTTCGATCGAAGCTCCAGCTACATCGGCGTGATGATCGACGACCTGACGCTGCAGGGCGTGACCGAGCCTTATCGCATGCTGACCGCCCGCGCCGAGTTCCGGCTCCGGCTGCGCGCCGACAATGCGGAGGCGCGACTCACGCCCCAGGCGATCGCCGCCGGCTGCGTTAGCGAGGCAAGGCGGGCGCATTTTGAACGGCGGGAATCCGTGCGGGCGCGGCTCGAGGCGCTGCTTGCCGCGCCTTTCTCGTCGGCAACCCTCGTTGCAGCGGGCATGAAGGTTCGCGAGGACGGAGTCCCGCGCAGCTTGGCGGAGTGGCTCCGATTCCCGGAGGTCGATGAGAAGGCGGTGAGGAGGCTCGTCCCCGAAGCGGCCGGCATCGATCCCGCGTTGGTCCAGGAGGCGATCGAGGATCACCGCTACGCGCCCTATGTGCAGCGCCAGGTGGCGGAGATTGCGCGGCTGCGTGCCGACGATGCCGTCAGGCTTCCCCCGGACATCGATTATGCCGCAGTTCCGGGACTGTCCGGAGAAATGATCGAGCGCCTTTCCGCGGCCCGGCCGGAGACGTTGGGCGCGGCATCTCGGATCAGGGGCATCACCCCCGCGGCGCTTGCGGCCATTTTGGTGCAGGCGAGGCGCAAGGCGGCGTGAGCGGGGAGCCCGCGCCTCCTCCGTGGCTCGATGTTTCACGTGAAACATTGGAGGACCTGGGCAGCTTCGCGCGGCTGCTGGAGGAGGAGAACGCGCGGCAGAATCTGGTCTCGCAGGCTTCCCTCGCCGACCTGTGGGATCGGCACATCTGGGATTCGGCGCAGCTGGTGCGCTTGGCTCCGCCGGCTTCGAGCTGGATCGATCTCGGTACGGGCGCCGGCTTCCCGGGTCTTATCGTCGCTCGGCTGACGGACGCGGCTGTCACCCTGGTCGAGGCGAGGAAGCTGCGGGTCGAGTTCCTCCGCCGCGCCGCCTTGGCGCTGGGTGTGGAGGCACGGGTCGAAATCGTCTGCGGCAAGGCGGAAACCCTCCCCGAGCGTCCTTATGACGTCATCTCCGCCCGCGCCTTCGCGCCGCTCGACAAGCTGCTGGCCATCGGCGCCCGTTCTGCCTCCGCCGAGACGGTCTGGCTTCTCCCAAAGGGACGCAACGCCAAGTCCGAACTGGAAGCGGCGCGCGCTTCATGGCAGGGTGAGTTTCGTCTCGAACCGAGCCTTACCGACGCCGACGCGAACATCATCGTCGCCAGAGGCGTCAGCCGCAGGGAAAAGGGGAAGCGCGCCCGATGATCCGGATAGCCGTTGCCAACCAGAAGGGCGGCGTGGGGAAGACCACGACGGCGATCAACCTCGCTACCGCGCTCGCGGCGACGGGATGGCGGGTGCTGCTCGTCGATCTCGATCCGCAGGGCAACGCCTCGACCGGGCTCGGAATCGGCCAGGCGCAGCGCGACCGCTCGAGCTACGATGTGCTCACCGGCGGCGCGGCGGTGGAGGAGGCGGCGGTCCCGACCCGTGTGCCGAGGCTGGATCTGGTCCCAGCCACGGTCGACCTTTCCGGAGCGGAGATCGAGCTCGTCTCGCTCGAGGAGCGAACCCACCGCCTCGACAAGGCGCTCGACGCGCCCGGGACGGCGCGATGGGACGTCTGCCTGATCGACTGCCCGCCGTCGCTCGGCCTGCTCACCATCAACGCGCTGGTCGCGGCCCAGTCGATCCTGGTTCCGCTCCAGACCGAATTCTTCGCCCTCGAAGGGCTTAGCCAGCTGCTTCAGACGATCGAGCGGATCCGCGCTCGATTCAATCCGGAGCTTTCGATCCTGGGGGTCGCGCTGACCATGTTCGACCGGAGGAACAACCTCTCCTCGCAGGTCGCCGACGACGTGCGCGCCTGCCTCGGCAAGGTGGTCTTCGAAACGGTGATCCCGCGCAACGTGCGGCTTTCGGAAGCGCCGAGCCACGGCATCCCGGCTTTGATCTACGACCATCGCTGCCCCGGCTCGGAGGCCTATATCGCCCTGGCGCGCGAGCTGATCGGGCGGCTTCCCAAACCGGCCGCCGCGGCGTGAGCGACGATCCGCCCCCCGGCCGCCGCCGTCCCTCGGGCCTCGGCCGCGGCCTCTCCTCGCTGCTCGGCGAGGTGGCGCAGGAGACTCCGGTTTCGGGCGGCCCGCCTCCCGGGCGTGGCGGAATCCAGATCATGCCGGTCTCGTCGATCGAGCCGCACCTCGACCAGCCCCGCCGCCATTTCGACGAGGAGGCGCTCGAGGAGCTCGCAGCTTCGATCCGGAGCCGCGGCTTGATCCAGCCGATCGTCGTCCGACCGCACGGACATCGTTATCAGATCGTCGCCGGCGAGCGACGCTGGCGCGCCGCCCAGCGCGCGCGCCTTCACGAAGTGCCGGTCATCGTCCGGGAGTTCAGCGATTCCGAGACCCTGGAAGTGGCGCTTCTGGAGAACATCCAGCGCCGCGACCTCAACGCGATCGAGGAGGCGGAGGCCTATAAGCGCCTGATCGGCGAATATGGCCACACCCAGGAGGCGCTCGGGCAGCTTGTCCACAAATCACGAAGCCATGTCGCTAACCTGTTGAGATTGCTTGACCTTCCGGAGAGCGTCAGGGGTCTTCTGGCGACCGGCGCGCTGAGCATGGGTCACGCCCGGGCGTTGGTCACCGCCTTCGATCCGGAAGCCTTGGCCCAGGAGGTCGTGCGCCGCGGACTCTCGGTTCGCGAGACCGAGAAGCTGGCGAAGTTCGGCAAGCCGGGGCGGGAGCGTCAGCCCAAGCTCGAATATAAGGGCGCGAGCGCCGACATCGAGGCGCTTGAGCGGCAGCTCGGCGACATGCTCGGGCTCAAGGTGCAGATCGCCCACCGCCCGGACGGCGGCGCGGTCTCGCTCCATTATTCGACGCTCGACCAGCTCGACATGATCTGCCAGCGGCTCAGCGGCGAGAAGATCTGATACCTCGTCACCCCGGCGAAGGCCGGGGCCTCGGCTCACGCGCCCCGACTTTCCCGGTTGAAGATCCCGGCCTTCGCCGGGATGACGGGGCTTACCGAAGCCGCGCGGCCTGACGGCAAATGGCGAACAGCTCTTCATCGACCGCCACCGGACCCAGGCCTCCGGAGGCCTTCAACTGGCGCTCCGCCTCGACCAGACGGTTGACGCTCTTGGCGAGCAGGTCCGACCGCCATCTCCGCAATTGCTGGGCGACGGAGTTCTTTTCCTTCCAGAACAAGGCCTTGCCTTGTGAAGTCATGACGGCGTCGACGCTTCCGCCGCGCTCCACCTGGGCCCGCATCCGAGCGAGGAGGCTCATCCGTCGGAGCACCGCGCGGATCAGCGGAATGCCGAATATGCCTTCGCTGGCGAGGCGAAGCAGCTCGGCCTGGAGCAATTGCGGGTCGCCGCTTCCCACGCTGTCGACGAGGCGGCTTAGATCGCCCTCCTCGGCGGCGCCGCCGACCGAGTCGAGCGCTTCATGGTCGAGCGGCCGCGCCTGCTCCGGCGAGGCGTCGACGTAAAGGGCTAGCTTGGCGATCTCCTGGCCGAGGACCGCGCGATTGCCGCCGCAGCTTTCGGCGAGGCGGCGGGCGACCCCCGATTGGACGATGAGGCCGGCCTCGCGGGCCATGTCGGCCGCGATCCGTTCGGCCTCCTGCCCTTCCGGGACGTAGCTCGCGAAGGCGAGGGCCCGCGGCTGCGCAAGCGCCAGCTTGAGGAGCTTCGAGGCGGGCTTGAGGGCGCCGGCGAGGAGGACGACGGGGTTGCCGGCCGCCGGCGCCTCGAGCAGGGCCTCGACGGCCGCAAGGCTCTCGTCGCCGGCCGGATCGACGACGATGAAGCGCGGATCGCCGAACAGCGAGATGGAAGCGGCTTCGTCGGCGAGGCGGGCCGGGTCGCCGCGAAGCTCCGCGCCGGCGAGCTCGACCCGCTCGGCGCCCTTGCCAACGGCGTCCGCGAGCCGCTTGAGAAGCGCGCGCGATCCGGAATCGTCGGGGCCGTAGAGAAGGAAGAAGGCGGTCTCGCCGGGATTGCCGAGGGCCCGCTCGATCTGCGGCCGGTTGGCCTTCACCGGCGGGGGCCGGTTCGGGACGCGTAGAGCGCGACCCTGGTGACGATCTGGTCCGCCACCTCCTGGGAAAGCCGCTCGAGCGCGGTCCGTTCGGCGGCGACGGTGGCATATTCGGAGCTCACCACGTCGATCCCGACGTCCGAGCCGGCGGTGGCGTCGAGGACCACCGTGCCCTTGCCGAGCTCGACTAGCTGGTAGCGCGCGCGAAGCGCCCGCCGCTCGCGCGTGACCGCGTCGTCGGAGCGGATCCCGAAGCCGGTAATGTCGTCGTCGAGGAGGATGTCGAGTCGGTAGAGCGCCGGGCCCGAGCCGGCGTGAAGCCGGTCCTGAAGGGCGGTCCGAACCAGCCACCCGGCGCGGCCCGCCACGGGACCGATCGTCACTCCGCGAAGAGTCTGCGCGACCTGTCCGGAGGCGCCGCCGGAATAAAGCGGCCGAAGCCCGCATCCGGCGAGCAGAAGCGCGAGGGCAAGAGCGACCACGCCCCTCATGCGACGACGTTCACGAGGCGGTCCGGAACGACGATCACCTTGCGCGGCGGCCGGCCTTCGAGCGTCCTGGCGATCTTGTCGGAGGCGAGCGCCATCGCCTCGAGGTCCTCCCGGGACGCCCCCTTGGGCGCGGTGAGCGTGTCGCGCAGCTTGCCGTTGACCTGGACGGCGATCGTCACCTCGTCCTCGACCAGCAAAGCCGGATCCGCCTTCGGCCATTCGGCGTCGGCGACGAGGCCGTCCCCGCCCATGACCGCCCAGGCCTGCTCGGCGAGGTGCGGGACCATCGGCGAGACCAGCCGGACGAGCGTTTCCACCGCCCGGCTTCGCGACGGCGAGGGCGCGGCCTTCTCGATCGCGCTGGTCAGCTCGTAGACGTTCGCCACCGCCTTGTTGAAGGCGAGCGCCTCGATATTCGCGCCCACCGCGGCGATCGTCCGGTGGAGCTTGCGGTCAAGCGCGGGATCGCCGCCTTCGTCGCTCGCCAGCCACGACGAGCCGCCCCGCTCCGACTCCGCGTCGGCGAGCCGCCACAGCCTCTGGACGAAACGCCAGCTTCCCTCGATCCCGCTCTCGCTCCATTCGAGATCGCGCTCGGGCGGACTGTCGGAGAGCATGAACCAGCGCACCGAATCGGCGCCATACTGGTCGACGATCGGCTCGGGATCGACCGTGTTGCGCTTCGACTTCGACATCTTCTCGACCCGGCCGCGGGTAACCGGGCCGGAGTGGCTTTCCGCTTCCTCGGGGGTGAGCCAGCGGCCCTCCGCATCCTGGAAGGTCGCGTGGGTGACCATGCCCTGGGTGAACAGCCCCTGGAACGGCTCCTCGATATCGAGTCGGCCGATCCGCTTCAGCGCCCGAGTCCAGAATCGGGCGTAGAGGAGGTGGAGGATCGCATGCTCGACCCCGCCGATATACTGGCCGACCGGAAGCCAGGCCTCGGCCTCCGCCTTGTCGAACGGCTTGTCCTTGGGCTGGCTGGCGAAGCGGATGAAGTACCAGGACGAATCGACGAAGGTGTCGAGCGTGTCGGTCTCGCGCCGAGCCTCGCCGGAGCAGCCGGGGCAGGCGACCCGGCTCCAGCTCGGGTGACGGTCGAGCGGGTTGCCGGGAATGTCGAAGCCGACGTCCTCGGGAAGCACCACCGGAAGCGCCTCGCGCGGCACCGGCACCGGTCCGCACGCCTTGCAATGGACGATGGGGATCGGAGTCCCCCAATAGCGCTGGCGCGAGACGCCCCAGTCGCGAAGGCGCCAGACGGTGGTGCCCTGGCCCCAGCCCTCGTCCTCGGCGCGGCCGATCACCTCCCTGATTCCGTCCTCCGCCTCGAGCCCGTCGAGGAAGCGGCTGTTCACCAGCCGGCCCGGGCCGATATAGGCTTCGTGGGCGATCGGCTCGGCGGCTTCCTCGGGGGAGGGCGCCACCACCCGGGTAACGGGAAGGCCGTATTTGCGGGCGAAGTCGAGGTCGCGCTGGTCATGCGCCGGGCAGCCGAAGATGGCGCCGGTGCCGTATTCCATAAGCACGAAATTGGCGACGTAGAGCGGCAGCTTCCAGGCCGGATCGAACGGGTGGAGAACCTTGAGGCCGGTGTCGAAGCCCTTCTTCTCCGCCGTCTCGAGCTCGGCCGCGGTGGTTCCGCCCCGCTTGCACTCCTCGATGAAGGCGGCGAGCGCCGGGTCGTGCTCCGCGACCGCGGCGGCGATCGGGTGGTCGGGCGCGATCGCCGCGAAGCTGGCCCCGAAGATCGTGTCCGGACGGGTGGTGAACACCTCGAAGCCGGTGATCCCGGGCAGGTGGGAGGCGAGCTCGAAGCGGAAGCGAAGGCCGCGGCTCCGGCCGATCCAATTCTCCTGCATCAGCCGGACCTTGTCGGGCCACTGGTCGAGCTCGCCCAGCCCGTCGAGCAGCTCCTCGGCGAAATCGGTGATCTTGAGGAACCATTGGCTAAGCTTGCGCCGCTCGATGAGCGCGCCGGAGCGCCAGCCGCGCCCGTCGATCACCTGCTCGTTGGCGAGCACGGTCATGTCGACCGGGTCCCAATTGACCTCGCTCTCCTTACGATAGACCAGGCCCGCCTCGTAGAGGTCGAGGAACAGCGCCTGCTCATGCCCGTAATAAGAAGGGTCGCAGGTCGCGAGCTCGCGGCTCCAGTCGAGCGCGAAGCCGAGCCGCTTGAGCTGGGCGCGCATCGTGTCGATGTTGGACCAGGTCCAGTCGCCGGGATGGACCTTCTTCTCCATCGCCGCATTCTCGGCCGGCATTCCGAACGCGTCCCACCCCATCGGGTGGAGCACGTCGAAGCCGTTCATCCGCCGGTAGCGGGCGAGGACGTCGCCCATCGTGTAGTTGCGGACATGGCCCATGTGGATGCGCCCCGACGGATAGGGGAACATCTCGAGGACGTAGGATCGTGGGCGATCGCCGCTGCCGGAAGCGTGGAAGGTGCCCCGTTCCTCCCAGACCTTCTGCCAGTGCGCGTCGGCCTCGAGCGGATTGAAGCGCGCTGCCATGGGAATGAAAGCCTTTTCTAGCCGGCGCTGGCGTTCCGGCGAAGGTCGCGGGCGCGGGTGAGGATGATCTCTTCCAGCTTCTGGACCGTCGCCGCGGCGACCGGAGCGTCGACCCAGCTTCCGCCCTGCAGCACCTGGCGGGAGGCGGCGACTCGAAGCGCGTCGGCGCGAAGGTCGCGGTCGAGGATGGTGGCGGTGACCTTGACCCGCTCGTTCGGGCTTCCCGGATTGGTGTACCAGTCGGTGACGATCACGCCGCCGTTGGAATCGGTCTGGGTGAGCGGAGCGAAGGACAGGGTCTCGAGCGCGGCACGCCACAGATAGGCGTTGACCCCGATCGTCGTCACCTTGGAGGCGGCGAGGTCCGCCTGCGCGGTCCGGTTGGCCGGCGCGCGCCCGAGCGTCTTGTTGATGTCGTTCCGGACGAAGTCGCAGCCCGACAGGGTGACGGCGCAGGCGATCGCCAGGCCCAAAGAGACAGCGCGCATAAACTCGGGTCCTCGAGACAACGGGGGTTCGGGGCCGTTATAGGGAACGCGGCGCGAGCGGCAAGCGGAGACGTAGCCACGGGCCGGTCGGATCGGCCGCGCCCCCGGGCGGGGCGGCCACAGTTGTGGAGAAGATGCAACAGCCGGCGATGATTCGGGGGATCGGTTCGCCCGTTCACTGGTTAGACAGGCCATAGCATATTACATCGGCTTCACAGCGGGAGTCGAACTGGGTGACGATACGCGGTGCGAATGCGGGAATGGGGGGCGCGGCGATCGTCGCGCTTTCGCTCGTCCTCGCTCCGGCGCTGGCCGTCTCGGGCCCCGGCAGCTTCAGACCGAGCCCGCCTTCGCTTCGCTCGGGCACCTTCACTCCCGCCGTTTCCGACCCGCGCCTCGCCGCCGAGCTGGCCCGCCGGGGTCTCCAGGCGAACAGCTTCCGGCTGACCCCCGCAGCGACCGCGGTTGGGAACGGCAAGGCGGTCCGAGTCGCGATCCGCGCCCGCTCGGCGCTTCCGGCGGAGATGGTGCGCCGCGCCGCCGAGGAGCCTTCGGCCTCCCCGGTCACCGCGATCACGCCCACCGTCTACAGTCTCGGCGTCTCGCTCGGATGGAAGCGTTTCGCGCTCTCCGGCGACGTCGATCGGGTCAGGGGCGGACCGGTGCGCGGCGGCCGCGAGGCGGCGGAAGTGGGCGTCAGCTACGCCGGCAACCGCTTCACCGCCCGTGCCGAGGCCGGGGTGGCGCGCCCCGACCCGACTACCCCGCGGATCGTCGCCGAGCCGGAAAGCTACACGGTCGGAGTCGGCGGCTCCTACCGGATCGCGCGCAATCTCGATGTGACCGGCGGCCTTCGCTACAAGATCCAGCGCGACCGGCTCGAGCCGATCGCCGATCAGCGGCGCGAGAGCCAGGCCGTCTTCGTCGGCACCGCCTTCCGCTTCTAGCCTTCGTCGCCGCTCCAGGCGTCGATACCCGCCCAGCCATAAGCGTGGCGAAGCGCGCGGAACCGCGCCGAGTCCATTCCGCCGAGCGCGATCACCGGAACCCTCGCGCGGCGCGCGAGCCGGTCGAACCCCGCCGCTCCTAAGGCGGGGCCGCCGGGATGGGAGCGGGTCGCGTGAACGGGGCCCAGGAAAACGAGGTCCGCGCCGCGCGCCGCGCGGCGAAGCTCGGCCGAATCATGGGCCGAAGCCGTCCGGAGACCCGGGCCGAGGCGGTTGTGAACGCCGTCGGCGCCGGGCAGCCACTCTCCCGCGACGATCAAGGTCAGGCGCCGCCGGCGGCTCACGCCTTTCACCCGCTCGAACAGGACGCGCCGTTCCTCGCCGCTTAGCCGGTAGTGGCGGAAAACGATTCCGGCGCCGGGGGGCAGGCGCTCCAGGGCGGTCCACAGCCTTTCGCCCTGGCGCTCGTCGGTCATCAGCCAAAGGCGAGGCAGTGGGTGGCGGCGGGGCATGGCGGACCCTATAGCAGCCGCGATGAGCGATGCATCGGCGGTCGAGCGGCTGGACGCGGTGACGGACTCGATCCGGCGTGCCGCCGCTTCGGCCGGCCGGCCGGCCGCGGAAGTGACCCTGATCGCTGTTTCGAAGACTCATCCCGTCGAGGCGATCCGGCCGCTGATTGAGGCCGGCCACCGCGTCTTCGGCGAGAACCGGGTCCAGGAAGCGCAGGAGAAATGGCCCGAGCTTCGCGGAGGCGCGCCCGACATACGGCTCCACCTGATCGGCTCGCTTCAGTCGAACAAGGCGCTGGACGCCGTGGCGCTGTTCGACTGCCTGCACTCGATCGACCGCTCCTCGCTCGTCGAGGCCGTCGCGGCGGCGATGGCGAAGACAGGGCGGCGGCCGGATTGCTTCCTCCAGGTCAATATCGGCGATGAGCCGCAAAAGGGCGGATGCGCCGTCGCGGACCTGCCCTCGCTTCTCGAGCACGCGCGCGAGGCGCGGCTGCCGGTCCTCGGCCTGATGGCCATTCCGCCGGCGGATCTCGAGCCTGCCCCCTATTTCGCGCTGCTCGCCAAGCTGGCGCGAAGGCACGGCCTCACCGGGCTCAGCATGGGGATGTCGGCGGATTTTCCGACGGCGGTGACCCTCGGCGCTACCCATGTCCGGGTCGGGACGGCTTTGTTCGGAGACCGCGGCTGATCACGGCTTAGAAGTCGCTGAAACTACTCGAAAAAGTGGAACTGGTTGACGTCATGGCGTCACTGCTGGTGGCCGCTCCTCGAACGCTTGGTGGCGAGATAGGCTTCGTTGTGGGCATTCTCTCCGGCGCGAAGCGGCACCCGCTCGATCACCGCGATTCCGGAGCGTTCGAGCCCCTCCACCTTGCGCGGATTGTTGGTGAGCAGGCGCACCTCGCTTTGCCCGAGCAGCCGGAGCATCGCGGCGGCGACTCCGAAGTCGCGCTCGTCGTCGCCGAAGCCGAGGCGCAGGTTCGCGTCGACCGTGTCGAAGCCCTGGTCCTGGAGGGCGTAGGCGCGCAGCTTGTTGACGAGGCCGATCCCCCGTCCCTCCTGGCGAAGGTAGAGGAGGATTCCCCAGCCGGCCCCGGCGATCACGGTCAGGGCCGAGTCGAGCTGCGGCCCGCAATCGCATTTGAGCGAGCCCAGCGCATCGCCGGTGAGGCATTCGCTGTGCAGCCGGACGAGCGGCGCCGCCCCGTTCGGAGCGCCGATCAAAAGGGCGACATGCTCCGCCGCATCCTCGGCCGAACGAAAGGCGACGATCTCTCCCCGCTCGGAGGCGGCGGTCGGCAGCTTAGCCCGCGAGGCGATGGCGAGCGTGGGGGTCCCATCGTAATCCTCCACCGCCTGCGCCTCGAGCGCGGCATCGTCCTCGCCGGCAGTACCGCCGACGAAGAAGGCGGGCAGAAGCCCGGAGCGACGAGCGAGAGTGATCGCCGCGGCCATGGTGTCCGGAGCGCCGAGCGGAACCGTCTGGAATGGGCCCTTGAGCGGATTGCGCAGGTCGAGGGCCGGATCGGCGATCGCGGTCGCCTCGGCGAGGCCGACCCAGGAAGAGCGGCGGATGCGCACCGGGCCGGTCGGGGTCCCCTCGATCTGGTTGGCGAGCTTGAGCGTGACCGCCCGGTGGCCGGAGATGAGCAGGTCCGCCGGGGCGGGCGAGTCGAACGCGGCGAGGCTGCCGTCGTCGGCGGTCTCGACGGCGAGGAAGGCGGTGCCGCCGATGATCACCGGCCAGCCGCGACGCAGGGCGTCGATTCCGCGGGCGACGTCCCGCGCGCCGCTCAAATCTCGAATTCCGTCACCAGCGGGACGTGGTCGGACGGGCGGGTCCAGTTGCGGCACGGCTCGTGGACGTGGTGCGCGACGGCGAGCTTGGCGACGTCGGGCGTCGCCCACATGTGGTCGAGGCGCCGCCCGCGGTCGTTCTTCGTCCAGTCGGGCGAACGGTAGCTCCACCAGGTGTGGAGGCGTTTGGGCGCCGGATGGAAGTGGCGGCCGAGATCGACCCAGTCGTTGCTCGCCTGGAGCTTGGTCAGAGCCTCCACCTCGATCGGCGTGTGGCTGACGACTCCGATCAGCTGCTTGTGGCTCCAGACGTCGCATTCGAGCGGGGCGACATTGAAATCGCCGACGACGATGGTCGGGCAGGCGCAGCTTTCCGACCAGGCGGTCATCCGGCCGAGGAAGTCGAGCTTCTGACCGAATTTCGGATTCGCCTCGCGGTCGGGGATGTCGCCGCCGGCGGGGATGTAGACGTTCTCGACCCGGATCCCGCTCTCGAGCCGGACTCCGATGTGCCGGGCTTCGCCATTGGCCTGCCAGTCGTGCCGCGCCTCCTCGCGAACTGGAAGCCGGCTCAAGATGGCGACTCCGTGGTGCATCCGCTGGCCGCAGAGGATCTGGTGGACGTAACCGAGCTTGCGGAAGACCTCGCCCGGGAAGTCGGAGTCGCACACCTTCGTCTCCTGGAGGCAGAGCAGGTCGGGCTGCTCCTCGCTCAGGAATTGCTCGACAATCCCGATCCGGGCGCGGACCGAATTGATGTTCCAGGAGGCGATCTTCAGGGATGACGGCATGGATCGGGATTAGCGGGCGGGGCTCCGGCTGTCGATTGGCCGACGGGCGGGGACATGCAAAGGCCCCCGTTCCGGGGGCGTGGAACGGGGGCCAACCAGGCGTTGTTCACGCGAGGCACGACAGCGGGTGCCGTATCAGGCAACAGGGGGAAATCCCGACAGCGACCTCCCGCAATCGCGAGTACATCTGTAGCCGTTCGTTCCTGTCGCCCGGATGAATGGGTTTCGAAGATCAGCCCTTCGGGCCGCGCTTCCTCGGATCGGTCCATTGGAAGGCGCCGTCGGCGACGGCGACGTTGAAGCGCTGGCCCGAGAGCTTCACCGTCGTCACGTTGTTCTGCGAATCGCGCATCGTCCAGCCCTGCAGCATCAGTCCCGAAGGCGCTCCGGAGACCTTGGCGAAGCCGACGGTGATCGTCCCGAACTCCGGACGCTTGGGATCGCGCGCGGAGATCAGCAGGGTCTGGGCGTCGTCGCGGGCGACCTTGGCGATCCGCGACAGATCGGGGCGGGCGTTGAGCAGGACTCCGAGCGGCGAGTTGCCGATCGGCCAGCTCTCCACCCGCCGGGTCTCGTAGTCGATCATCGCCAGCCGCTTGCCGTCGGCGACGACGAGGAAGGGCGTGCCGCGCTGATATTCGAACCGGACCCGGCCGGGGCGCTTCAGGGTCATGACGCCGGTGAGGGTCTGGCCGCGCTTGTCGGTCTGGGCGAAATTGGCGGTCATCGTCTGAACCGCCTGGAGATGCGCCTCGACCTGGGCGATCGGCGAGGCGGTCTGGGCGAGCGACGCCGCCGGCGGAAGGGCGAAAGCGGCCGCGGCGGGCACGGCGGCGAAAGCGAGCGTCTTCAAACGCGACATGAAAGGCTCCGTGGAACAGGATTCGGCGCCGCGATAGGCGCCGCCGATTGAATGCCGACTGAACCCGGAGGGTTCCGCGGGCCGCTTAGCCGAACACCAGCCGGCAGGCGCCTCGACGGTTCATCGCGAAGTCGCACTGGCCGAGCACGTCCATTCCGAGCAGGGCGTCGAATTCGAAATGGTCGGGCAGCTCGATCCCGACCACGGGCTCGAAGACGAAGGGGGATACCGGCCGGCCGGGCGGAGAATAGTCGGGGATCAGTCCGATCCGGAAGGCGTAGCGCTCCGCATCCCGCAGTCCCTGCGCCGAAGCGATGGGCTTGCGCCCTCGCCGCCGAAGCCCGAGCGTCTCCACAATTCCCGTCGCCACTCCGCTCACCGTGGAGCCGGTGTCGATCAACGCGGTCCCGGCTTCCCCGGTGACGTCGGCGGCGGGTGAGGCGCGGAGGATGAGGACGGGCAGCCTGATCCGCCGCGGATCACGTCGCCACTCGATGATCCGCATCATGCCGGTAGCCAAGGAAGAGCGGTTCTTCGGTGACGTCCTGGATCGAGAAGATCTCGTCCGGGAAACGCGCATAGGCGAATTCCAGCGCCTCGCGCGGGGTGTCGAAGAAGCCGGCGATCTGCTCGTCGCGCATCACCGCGAGCTGGTCGCGATGGTCCGGAAGAAGGGAGCCGAGCAGCTTCTTGAAGGCCTCGTAATTGCGGTCGACCTCTTCATCCTGCCGCTGCTCGTCCATGGCCACGCTCCTCCGACACACCCATAATGGCATAAAATGGCGTGGGCGCAACACGGAAAGCGATGAACCGCCGGCTAAAGCGGCCGCCCCTCGGGATCGACCAGGACCTCGCGGCGTCCGACATGGTCGGGCGCGCTGACCACGCCGTCCTTCTCCATCCGCTCGATCAGCCGGGCGGCGTTGTTGTAGCCGACCCGGAGCTGGCGCTGGAGATAGGAGGTCGACGCCTTCTGGCTCTCCGCCACGGTCTGGATCGCCTTCCGGTAGAGCTGCGCCTCCGGATCGTCCTCGCCGGTCGGCTGGCCCTCGAACATGTAGCCGCCGTCCTCGGGCTCCTCGGTCACCGCCTGGATGTAGTCCGGCCGGCCCTGCGCCTTCCAATGGTCGGCGACCGCGCGCACTTCCTCGTCGGAGACGAACGGGCCGTGGACCCGGGCGATCTGCTTGCCGCCGGGCATGTAGAGCATGTCGCCCTTGCCGAGCAGCTGCTCGGCGCCCTGCTCGCCGAGGATGGTGCGCGAATCGATCTTCGAGGTGACGGCGAAGGAGATGCGGGTGGGGAGGTTCGCCTTAATCACGCCGGTGATGACGTCGACCGACGGCCGCTGGGTCGCCATGATCAGATGGATCCCCGCCGCGCGCGCCTTCTGGGCGAGGCGCTGGATCAGGAACTCGACCTCCTTGCCGGCGGTCATCATCAGATCGGCGAGCTCGTCGACGACGACGACGATCTGCGGCAGGACCTCGTATTCCAGCTCCTCCATCTCGTATTTCGGCTGGCCGGTCTCGGGATCGTAGCCGGTCTGGACCCGCCGGCCCATCGTCTGCCCCTTGGCCTTCGATTCGCGCACCTTGGCGTTGAAGCTGGAAAGCTGGCGGACCCCGACGGACGCCATCATCCGGTAGCGCTCCTCCATCTGCTCGACGGTCCATTTCAAGGCGCGGATCGCCTTGGCCGGCTCGGTGACCACCGGCGCGAGGAGGTGGGGGATGTCGTCGTAGATGCTAAGCTCGAGCATCTTGGGATCGATCATGATCATTTTGCACTGCTCGGGCGTCAGCCGGTAGAGCAGGGACAGGATCATGCAGTTGAGCCCGACCGACTTGCCCGAGCCGGTGGTTCCGGCGACGAGCAGGTGCGGCATCGGCGCCAGATCGGCGACGACCGGATCGCCGGCGATGTTCTTGCCGAGAACGATGGGAAGCTGGGCGACCTGGTCCTCGAAAGCGTGGCTCGCGATCAGCTCCGACAGCGCCACCATCTCGCGCTTCGGGTTGGGAAGCTCGATCCCGATCACGCTTCGTCCGGGAATGGTCGCGACCCGGGCGGAGAGCGCCGACATGTTGCGGGCGATGTCGTCGGCGAGGCTGATCACCCGGCTCGCCTTGATCCCGCTCGCCGGCTCGAGCTCGTACATGGTGACGACCGGGCCGGGGCGGACCTCGACGATCTCCCCCTTCACCGAAAAGTCGTCGAGCACCGATTCGAGCAGCCGGGCATTGCGCTCCAGGCTGGCCTTGTCGAGGGCGCCGCTGACCGGCGGCGGAGCCGGCGCCAGCAGGTCGAGGCCCGGAAGCTGATAGGCGTCGCCCAGAGCCAGCGAGGCCTGGCGCTCGCGGGCCGGACGCTCGCGGGCGCGCTCCGGTGCCTTGGGCCGGTCGGCGATGACGGTGCGCGGCGGCTCGGGCGCGGAGACGACGGGCGTCCGGGCCGGCCGGTCCTCCGGCTCGGGCAGAGGATCGGCGGCCTGGCCGCGCGCCGGCGCCGGGAGGCGTGGAAGCTTGCGCGACGCGATCCAGGCACGCTCGTCGGCCGAAAGGCCGAGGCCGTACCAGGCGAGGACGAGGCCACCGAGGCCGGCGAGGCCGAGCGCCACCATCCGAAGCGGCTGGGCGATTCCCGGTTCGTGGATGGCGCCGAGGCCGAAGTCCGCGAGCCGCGCGACCGATAGGCCGAGAGCGCCGCCCCAGGCGGCCGGAAGGCCGTTCACCGCGCCGCCGGCGACCAGACCCGCCGCCGCGCCGAGGAGAACGATCCCGAGGGTGGTGAGGACCAGCGCCCGGACCCAACGTCCGGCCCCGACTCCGCGCGAAACCCTGAGCCCGCGAAGCGCGAGCAGCGGCAGGAGAAGGACGGCGGCGGGGCCGAACAGGCTCAGCAGAAGGTCCGCGGCCCAGGCGCCGGGCGCTCCGATCCAGTTCTTCACCGGCCCGGCGGCGGCGGTGTTCAGCGACGGATCGGTGGGATGATAGCTGACCAGGGCGAGCGCGAGGAGCAAGGCGAGCGCCCCCATCGCTCCGCCGAGGAGAAGAGCGCCGGACCGGCGCATCCCCTGCTTCACTCCGGAACGCCACTGCGCCAGCCGTTCCTGGCGGGCGCCCTGTGCGACTGTGGCCATTTCCCCGTGCCCCAAATGTTCCCAGCCAAGGTTAATGCGCCTTCCCGGAGTCCGCGGTCAAGCGCTTGGCGTTGCAGCGTTGCATCGGTACGGCGGGAAAATCATCGGGAGTCGAAGGCATGGAACGCGCGGACGTGATCATCCTGGGCGGCGGTCTGGTCGGGCTGACTCTCGCCGTCGCGCTCGACCGCCACGGCCTCTCCTCGATCGTCGTCGATCCCGCCGATCGGGAGAAGACCGCCGCCCCCGCCTTCGACGGCCGGGCGACGGCGGTGGCGAGCGCCTCCTACCGGATGCTGGAAGCGATCGGAGTCGCCGAACGGCTGGAAGGCGAAGGCTGCCCGATCCGCACCATCCGGGTCAGCGACGGGCTCGAACCCGGGGGAATCGTCTTCGACTCGGCCGATGACGACGACCCGCTCGGGATCATGTTCGAGAACCGGCGCCTTCGCGCCGCGCTTCGCGAGAGCGCCGAGGCGGCCGCGCGCGTGACCCTGCTGATGCCGGCTCGGGCCGCCGAAATCGTCCGCGACGAGGCCGGGGTCCGGGTCGCGCTCGACGACGGGCGCGCCTTGGCGGCGCCGCTCCTCGTCGGCGCCGAGGGGCGAAGCTCGCCAACCCGCGAGGCGGCGAATATCCCTGTGGCGCGCTGGGCCTACGACCATTCGGCGATCGTCGTCACCGTTTCCCACGAGCGCGACCATGAGAATGTCGCCTACGAAATCTTCTACCCGAGCGGGCCGTTCGCGGTGCTGCCGATGCTTCCGGGCAACCGCTCGGCCATCGTCTGGTCGGTCGCCGCCGCCGATGCCGCGGCGATCGTCGACCTGCCGGAGCGGGCGATGGCCGCGGAGATCGAGAAGAGGATGGGCGGCTTCCTCGGGAAAATCGCGCTTGCCGGGCCGCGCTGGACCTATCCGCTCGGCTTCCATCATGCGGCGACGATGACCGCCCGCCGGCTCGCGCTCGCCGGCGACGCCGCGCACGGTATCCACCCCATCGCCGGCCAGGGCCTCAATCTCGGCTTCCGCGACGCCGCCGCGCTCGCCCAGGTGCTGGTCGAAGGCGCCCGGCTGGGGCTCGACCTCGGCGATCCGCAGCTCCTCTCGCGCTACGAACGCTGGCGGAGCCTCGACACCTTCATGGTCGCCGCCGCCACCGACGGCCTCACCCGCCTCTACGGCCTGCCGGGCAGGACCGCCTCGGCCGCCCGCCGGTTCGGGATGGGGCTGGTCCAGCGGGTCGGCCCGCTCAAGGCGCAATTCATGGCCGAGGCGCGCGGCGAGAGCGGCGACCTGCCTTTGCTGCTCCGGGGATTGCCGATCTGAAGAACATCGTCGCCCCAGCGAAGGCTGGGGTCCCAAGGGTGAAGATATCGGCGCTTTTCACCCGCTGGAGTCCCAGCCTACGCTGCGACGACGGGGCGCGCTTCCTCCACGATCATCACCGGCACGCCGTCGCGCACCGGATAAGCGAGGCCGGCCGCCTCCGACACCAGCGCCTTCGTTGCCTCGTCCCACCGCAGCGGAGTCCGGGTCGCCGGGCAGACCAGCACGTCCAGCAGCGCCGGGTTCACTGCATCGTCTCCGGGCCGTCGGCGCCGCCCGGGACCATCCGCTGGAACTGCATGAACTGGACGAGCAGCTCGCAGCGCGCGGCGATATCGTCGGCTTCGAGCAGCGCCTGCTTCGAGCCGACGTCGAGAGGGGCGATCTGCGCGATCCCGTTGACCAGCATCTCGTCGTCGAGCCGGTGGACCGCCGACCAGTCGACCGAATAGCCGAGCGCGTCGGCATAGCGGCGCGCCTCCTGCTCGAGCTCGGCGCGGTGGGCGAGGCCGAGCGGATCGGGCTCCTGCCCGTCGTCGAAGGGGGAGCGGTCGGCGTCGACCTGGCGGTAGAGCGTCTCGACCTCCGCCTCGCGGGCGATGCGGAAACGGCCGAGGCCTTCGAGGACGATGTTGTAGCGGCCGTCCTCGAGCGGGTCGGCGCCGACGATCTTGCCCAGGCAGCCCACCTCGAACAGCTGCGGCGGCTCGCTTTGATCGCGCGGCTGGACCATTCCGATCAGCCGGTCGCCGGCCAAGGCGTCGGCGATCATCGCGCGGTAGCGCGGCTCGAAGATGTGGAGCGGGAGCTGGCCACCGGGGAAGAGGATCGCGCCGGCCAGCGGGAATACGGGGATCCGGATCAGCGCCATCAGGTGAAGAGGATGGCGGAGAGGCGCCGCCGCTGCGCCGCCGCCCACGGATCCTCCAGCCCCACCGCCTCCATGAACTGGAGCAGCCGCTTTCGGGCGGCGCCCTCGTTCCAGGCGCGGTCGCGCTGGATGCTCTCGAGCAGCTGGTCGGCGGCCGAGTCCCGGTCGCCCGCCGCCATCAGGGCCGCGGCGAGCGCGTAGCGCGCCTCATGGTCGTCGGGATCGGCGGCGATGCGCCGCTCGAACGGCGCCGTATCGGCTCCGGCCGGGGCGACCTCGGAAACGGCGAGCGTGGAGCGCGCCCGCGCGATCGCCGGGTCCGCGGCGATCTTCTCCGGCACCGCGTCGAGCGCCGCTCGCGCTTCCTCGGTCCGTCCCGCCTTGACCAAAGCTCTGACCAGTCCGGAGAGCGCTTCGGCATTGTCGGGCGCCATTTCCTGGATCTGCGCGAAGATGTTCGCCGCCCGCTCCGCGTCGCCGCCCTCCAGCACCTCCTCGCCCATGGCGATCAGCGGCTCGATCTCCGCCTCGAGCTGCTGCGCTTCGCCTTCGACGGGAAGCTGCTCCAATATCTGGTCCAGGATCCGTACTAGCTGGCCCTCGGTGCGCGCCGGAGTGAGGTCGGCGACCAGCTGGCCCTGGAAGATCGCATAGACGGTGGGGATCGACTGGACCCTGAACTGCGCCGCGATCAGCTTGTTGGAGTCGACGTCGACCTTGACCAGCTTGACGCCGCGGGCCGCATAATCGGCGGCGACCTTCTCGAGCACCGGGCCGAGCTGTTTGCACGGCCCGCACCACTCAGCCCAGAAATCGACGATGACGAGCGCGCTCATCGACGGCTCGATCACGTCCCGCCGGAAGGTCTCCAGCGCGTCCTTCTCGGCCGCGCTCATGCCCAAAGTCGCCACGTTCGCCCTTCTCCGCGATGAGTCGTCACCGCCCCTATGTGGTATGCGGCACGCCGCTGCCAAGCCTTGCCGAGCGCGTCCCACGGGGGCTTGCCGCTCGCCGAAGCCCATGCTAGCAGCCGCCGCCTTACCTCAGCCGGCCGGCGAAGCCGACGGCTGCGACGCACGAGCGGGCGTAGCTCAGGGGTAGAGCACAACCTTGCCAAGGTTGGGGTCGAGGGTTCGAATCCCTTCGCCCGCTCCAGCACCTTCAGGAATGACGATGACCGCCGCCGAGGCGGCGTTCGCCCGGCCGAGCCACGACGCTGATCGAATTTCGCAGCGAGCTTGCCAAATGGCGCATTATAACACATATTGCGCCAGATGACAGGAGAGGTGCCATGGCGATCCTGACGAGGGTAGCGAGCGATCCTCGCCCCTTTTCTTCCGATCCGATCACCGACGAGGAGGCTGCGGCGATGTTCCGGGCGAGCCTGAACCTGTTTCGCCTGTGGGGAGTGAATGACGACCAGGCGGCCATCATTCTCGACGTGCCGCGCCGCACATTCGCGCGCTGGAAAGCGGGCGACATCGGCCGCCTCGGCCGGGACGGCAAGGCGAGGCTCTCCAACCTCATGGGCATCCACAAGGCGCTGAAGATCATCTTCAACGAAGCGACTAGAGGCTATGCGTGGATCAAGGCTCCCAACCAGGCGTTCGGCGGAGCCTCCGCATTGAACGTGATGCTCGGAGGCGAGCTGACGGACCTGATGCGGGTCCGCCGCTACCTCGATTCCGAGCGCGGCGGCTGGTGATCGACGCCTCGACCGCTCCGATCCGTGCGGTCGGCTGGTCGGGAGCGCGGCGGATCATTCGAAGCCTGTTCCCGCCGATCGATCTGTTCGAGGACGTCGCCGACCCCGAGGACTGGCCCCTGCTGATCGCCGCCGAGCAGAAGACCAACCCGCGGCTGATGGAGAGCCTGGGCGCGCTCGACCTCGTGCCGCCGGCCCGCCGGGTATCGGGGCCCGGCGCCACCTACCTGATGGCGCCCTTCACCCATGTCAGCGCAGACCGGCCGAGCCGCTTCACCCGCGGCGACTTCGGAATGCTTTATGCCGCCGAGCGCTTCGAGACGGCACTTCTGGAAACCATGTACCACCATGCCCGCTTCATGGCCCGGACCGCCGAGCCGCCGGGATGGACGTCCCAGTTTCGCGAGCTCGTCCTCGACATCGCCGCGGAGCTGCACGATCTGCGCGGCGGCGATCCCGCTTGGGAGGCCGCGTTGCGCCCGGACGACCATACCGACGCGCAGGCGCTCGGCGCGGCCTTGAGAAGCAACGGGTCGGAAGGAATCGTCTATCCCAGCCGCCGCGACCCCGAAGGCGAATGCGTCGGTCTCTTCTACCCTGACCGCGCTTCGAACGCGGTCCAGGGACGTCACCTCGACTATCACTGGGACGGGTCGCGCGTGGACCTTTACCGCGATGCCGGGAACGGCGAAGTCTACCGGGTCGGGTGAGGTCTCACGTCTCGGCCGGGCGTTCGCCGTCGGCGAGAGGCGTCCGCCACCTTTCCCACCCTTTCGCCCTAAGCTCGCAGGCCGGGCAATCGGCGCAGCCCCTGCCCCACGGGTAAAAGTGGGCGCGGTCGCCTCGATAGCAGCTGTGGGTCTCGTCGCGGATCAGGTCGACGAAGGGGGCGCCGCCGATCGCGTCGGCCATCGCCCAGGTGCCCGCCTTGTCGACGTGCATGAGCGGGGTGTGGATCCTGAATTCCGACTCGAGGCCGAGGTTCAAGGCCGTCTGCATCGCGTCCATCGTCTCCGCGCGGCAGTCGGGATAGCCCGAATAATCGGTCTCGCACACGCCGATGACCAGGTTGCGGGCGCCTCGGCGATAGGCGAGCGCGGCGGCGAGCGTCAGGAAGAGAAGGTTTCGGCCGGGCACGAAGCTGTTGGGCAGTCCGCTCGCCTCGACCGCGATCTCGACCTCGCGGGTGAGGGAGGTCTCGCTCACCTGGCCGAGCACGCCCAGGTCGAGCAGATGGTCCTCGCCCAGCCGATTTCCCCAGGTCGGAAAATCCTTCCGGATCAAGGCCAGGATGTGCGGCCGGACCTCCAGCTCCACCCGATGGCGCTGACCATAGTCGAAGCCGATCGTCTCGACGGCCTTGAAGCGCTCGAGCGCCCAGCCGAGGCAGGTGGTCGAATCCTGGCCTCCCGAGAACAGGACGAGGGCGGCTCCGCCGTCCATCTCAGCCGCCGAAATAGCTGCAGGAATCGCCGCTCGAATCGCGGTGCACGGTGACTCGGGCGAGCCCCGGCAGGTCGGCGGCGAGCCGGCGCCAGATCCAGGCGGCGAGATTTTCCATCGTCGCCGGTCCGAGGTCCGCGACGTCGTCGAGGAATCGATGGTCGAGCGCCTCGCGGGCGCCGGCGAGGATCGAATCGAAGCGGCCGAGGTCGATCACCATTCCGGTCGCCGGATCGGCATCGCCTCGAACCGCCACCTCGGCGCGGTAGGAATGACCGTGGATCCGCCGGCTCGCCTCCGCCTCGATCTCGCGCGACAGCGTGTGGGCCGCCTCGAAGCGGAATATCCGGGCGAGCTCGAACATCAGCGGATCGCCCGGCGCTCGATCGGCGAGCGGCGCGGGCAGCCCCGACGGTCGGCGTGGCGGGCGTCGCGCGGGCGGCCGCGGAGCGATCGGAGGCGGGCGTTGGTCATAAGAAGCCGCGCCCTCTAGTCTGAAGCGGCTTTTTGCGCAAAGGAAAGGCATGATCGCGCTCGCCCTCCTCCTCGCCGCCGCCGCTCCGGCCCACGCCGCCGCGCCCGCCCACGCGCCCGTTCCGGCGAAAGCCAGGCCGGCGCCCCCGCCGCATTCCTTCGTTCCGCCGGTCTCCCCGAGGGCGGTGGTGACGACCGCGTCCGGCCTGCGCCTCGAGACCTTGAGGCCCGGCTCGGGCCCGAAGCCGACGGCGACGGACGAGGTGCTGGTCTCCTACGAAGGCCATCTCGCCGACGGGACCCTGTTCGACGCCAGCGCCCGGCCGACGGTGTTCCCGGTGAACGCCGTGGTTCCGGGCTTCTCCGAGGCGCTTCAGCTGATGCAGAAGGGCGGACGCTACCGAATGTGGATTCCCGGCGCCCTGGCCTACGGCGCCCGCGGCATTCCCGGCGCGATCCCGCCCAATGCCGAGCTCGAGTTCATCGTCACGCTCGTCGACTTGAGGGCCGCGAACGCCGCCGCTCCGGCCGCGGCGCCGCCCGAGCAATAGGCGCGGACGGAACTCCGCGCCCCATGCCTCCGTTTCGGGGGCGTGAGCAATCTTCTCGAAACCCTCGACTCCTCCAAGTTCGAGCCGCCGCCCGAGGCGGTGGAATTCTACGTGGAGAGCCTGAAGCTCCTCAAGGAATCAGGCGTCCCCTTCCTCCTGTCGGGCACCTATGCCCTCGGCTGCTTCACCGGGATCACCCGGCCGACCAAGGATCTCGACGTCTTCTGCAAGCCGAGCGACGCGCCTCGGATCCTCTCCTTCTTCAAGAGCAAGGGCTACGAGATCCAGGTCGAGGACGTGCGCTGGATCGGCAAGGTGTGGAAGGGCGAGCATTTCTTCGACGTGATCTTCAACATCTCGTCGGCGAGCATCCCGATCACCGACGAATGGTTCCGCGACGCCTATGAGGCCGAAGTCTACGGCACGACGGTCAGGGTCACGCCGCCCACGCACTTCATTCTGTCGAAGCTCTTCCTCCAGACCCGCTACCGCTACGACGCCGCCGACATCGTCCACGTCATCCTGGTCAAGCACGAGGAGATCGATTGGGAGTGGCTGCTCTCCTCGATGGAGCTCTATTGGGAGGTGCTGCTGATCAACATCCTCAATTTCCGCTTCGTCTACCCGACCGAGCGCGACCTGATCCCGCGCTGGCTGTACGAGGAGCTTCTCACCCGGCTTCGCAACCAGGACGAGATGCCGCCGGCGTCGATCCGGATCTGCCGAGGCCGGCTGATCAGCCCAACGGATTATGTGATCGACGTCACCGAATGGGGGTTCGCGGACGTGGTGGGCAAGGGCGTGGACGAGAAGCATGAACCCCACCACTGACATCCCCGACCCGCCCGCCCGACCACTCATTCTCGCCGCGATCGGCGATCTCCACGTCAGCGAGACGTCGCAGGGCCAGTTCAGCGACATGTTCGCCAAGATATCCGGCGAAGCGGACGTGCTCGCCCTGTGCGGCGACCTCACCAATTTCGGCAAGCCCGCGGAAGTCGAGAATCTGATCGACGACTTCCGCGCCTGCACCATCCCGACCGTCGCCGTCCTCGGCAACCACGATTACGAGGCGGGATTCGCGGCGGAGGCGATCGCGATGCTTCGCGAGGCGGGGATCACCGTCCTCGACGAGCAGGCGACGGTGATCGACGGGGTGGGGTTCGCCGGAGTGAAGGGCTTCGTCGGCGGCTTCGGCCGAGGCGAGCTCGGGGCGTTCGGCGAAGATGCGATCAAGGCGTTCGTCGACGAAGCCCGCGAGGAGGCGCGCAAGCTCGAGAACGGGCTCCGCTCGCTTCGAACCGATCGGGTCGTCGCCGTTCTCCATTACGCGCCGGTCGCCGACACCGTGGAGGGCGAGCCGCTTGAAATCTATCCGTTCCTCGGCTCCTCGCGCCTCGCCAACGCGGTCGACCGCTTCGACAACGTCAAGGCGGTGGTCCACGGCCACGCCCATCGCGGTACCTACGAGGGCCGCACGCCGGGCGGGGTGCCGGTCTATAATTGCGCGCAATATGTGGTCGAGCCGGTCTTCGGCCGACCCTACGCGCTGCTCGAAATCTAGGAAGTTCGTCTTGCCGCACTTGACCCGGCATCCACCGTCTTCTTCGATTCCGTGCCGCCGAAAGAAGGTGGACCACGGTTCAAGTCCGGGGTGACGCGTGGAGGAAGGAGCTTAGCGCCTGACCTGAGGCGTGAGCGTGGGCGTGGGCGCGGGCGCCTGCGCCTGGCCCGGCTGGGGCCGCACCGCCGGCGGCGCCTCGACCAAGGCCGCCGTCTCGAGCGTGTCGAGCGCCTGGCGGGCCGAGACGAACCGGCGCGCCTTTGAGATCCATTCCCTGGCATTCTCCCGGCCCGGAAGCCTAAGCACCTCGACCAGCGCGACGTCGACCCGGCCGGAATCGAGCGCCTGCTGCGACCGTTTCAGAAGCTCCGGCGGCATCGTCGAGGGTGTCTTCTCGCGGCGGATCGTGATCACCCCGGCGAGTTCGGTCCGGAACGCCTGCCACCAGCTCTGATCGGGGCCGCCGCCCATCAGCTTCGGAGCGAGGTCCTGGAGCTCCGAGCGGAGCTGCTCCAGGGTCACCGGGTCGCGCGCCGCGGTGAGCACCGTCGCGACCGCCTGCGGCTGGGTGGCGGCGAAGCGCTGGCGAAGAAGCGGCTCGATATAGCCGAGCGAAATTCCGCGATCGAGGGCGCGGCGCGCGGCGAAGGAGAGGAGCAGAGCCTCGGCCCGATCGGCGTTGCCGACGGCGGCGCGCGACTGAACCTCGATCTGGGCAAGCCGCTGCTCGACCCGGTCTACCCGGCGGACCGTCTCCGGATCGGTGCCCGACCGATCCACGCCGACGGGCTGGACGTCGACGGGGCTCTCGGGCTCGACCGCGACGGCCGGCGGCGGCGCGGCCGGGGCCGGGGCGGCGGCCGGCGCGGCCACGCTCAAGCCGAGCCAGCGCGCGGGGGCGCTCCAATGGGCAAGAACCCATCCCATCGCGGCGAGGCCGAGGAGGAAGGCGGCGATCGGCAGCACCAGCAGCGAAGCCAGCGATCGCCGCGGCCGCACTCCCGTTTCCGCCGAATAATCCATGTTCAGCTCCCCGCTGCCGCCGCTCCTGGCGGGGCAATGTGGCACAGGCGCAGGGCAAGCTCCAGCAAAGCCTCGTCGCGCGGCGCGGCGGCGACCGAGAGCGAGGCCCAGCCTCCTCCGGCCGCCGCGGCGGCGGCCGGGCTGATCGCGGCGAGGCCTATGTCCGGCCGCGCGCCGGCGAGAGCCGCGAAGGCGGCGGCGGCACGCGCGGAGTGAAGGAGCACGAGCGCGCCGTCGGCGAGAGCCGTGCGCGCCGCGGGCGGAAGCCGGGGCTCCGCCTCGGCCGCGTAGACGATCCGCCGCTCGATCTCCACGCCGGTAGCGCCGACGGCGACATGGTCGCGCCCGCACAGGTGGAGGGCGCGGCGCACCCCGTCGGCGGCCATCAGCGCGGCGGTCGCGGCGCCGTCCGAGGGCCCGGTCCGGACGTCGGCGAAGCCGGCGGCCCGAGCCGCCGCCGCCGTCGCCTCTCCGACGGCGTAGCAGCGGACATCCGCCATCGCCGCGCCCGCCAGGCGGGGCGCGTTGGCGCTGGTGAAGAGGATCGCGTCGAAGCTCCCGGGCGGCGGCGACCAGGCCACCGGCACCACCACGAACAGCGGCGCGACGATTGGATCGAGGCCGAGCGCCGCGGCTCGGGCGGCGGTCTCTCCGGCCCCCGGCTCCGGCCTGAGCACGAGGACCCGGTTCACCCCGCGAAGAGGGCGCGAAGCGCCGGGCTCGCTCGGCCGAGCATCTGACGGGCGAGGTCGCCGGGCGCCGCTTCGTCGCCGAGCGGAAAGCGCGTATCGCAGGACTGCGTCTCGCGGCCGTCCGGGCTTAGTATCTCGGCGCGAAGCCATATCTGGCCGTCCTCGAGGGTCGCCAGAGCCGCCACCGCCGAGCGGCAGGTGCCGCCGAGCCCGGCCAGGAGACGCCGCTCGACGCCGATGCAGGCATGGGCGGCGCGATCGTCGATCGCCTCGATGAAGGTGCGGATACGGCGGTCGTCCGAACGGGTCTCCACGCCGACCGCGCCCTGCGCCGGAGCCGGGAGCACGTCCGCCAGAACGATCCCGACGTCGTCGTGGCCGAGCCGCTCGAGGCCCGCGGAGGCGAGCAGGGTGGCGTCGGCCTCTCCCATGGCGAGCTTGCGCAGGCGCGATTCGACGTTTCCGCGGAAGGTGACGATTCGAAGATCGGGCCGGCGGGCGAGCATCTGCGCCGCCCGCCGCGGCGAGGACGTGCCGAAGCGCGCGCCCTCTTCGAGCGCCTCCAGGCTGGCGGCGCCGATCAGCCGGTCGGTCACGTCGGCGCGCGGCAGTATCGCGGCGATGACGAGTTCAGCCGGCCGCAGGGTCTCGACGTCCTTCATCGAGTGGACGGCGATGTCGATCCGGCCTTCGATCAGGGCGCGGTCAAGCTCCTTCGTCCAGAGGCCCTTTCCCCCCACCTCGGCGAGCGGGCGGTCCTTGATCTGGTCGCCGGTGGTGGTGATCGGCTCGATCTCGATCAGCTCGGGACCCCAGCCATGGGCGTCGCGAAGCGCGGTCGCGACCATCCGCGCCTGGGCGAGCGCAAGCGGCGATCCACGTGTTCCAAGGCGCAAGGTCGGCATCATCGCGGCGCTTGTGCTAGCGGCTGTGCCGGTGGCAGGGAAGCGCGCATGAGCCTGATCCTCGGCATCGAGAGCAGTTGCGACGAAACCGCCGTGGCGCTGGTGACCAGCGAGCGCCGGATCGTCGCCCAGCGCGTTGCGGGGCAGGAAGCGGCCCATCGCCCCTATGGCGGGGTAGTCCCGGAGATCGCGGCCAGGGCGCATGTCGAGATCCTTCCGGACCTTGTCGAGGAGGTGCTCGGCGAAAGCGGAGTCAGGCTGGCCCAGGTCGACGCCATCGCCGCGACGGCCGGTCCGGGCCTCATCGGAGGCGTGATGGTCGGCCTGGTCGCGGGCAAGGGCCTGGCCCTGTCCGCCGGCAAGCCGCTCGTCGCGGTCAATCACCTCGAGGGCCACGCTTTGTCGCCGCTTCTGATCGACCCGGATCTCGCCTTCCCCTATCTCCTCCTCCTCGTCTCCGGAGGCCATTGCCAGCTTCTCTCGGTCGAGGGACTGGGCCGCTATCGCCGCCTCGCGACGACGATCGACGACGCCGCCGGAGAGGCTTTCGACAAGACCGCCAAGCTGCTCGGGCTCGGTTATCCGGGCGGACCGGCGGTGGAGCGGCTTGCGAAATCCGGCGACTGCGCGGCGGTGCCGCTGCCCCGGCCCCTGGTCGGCAAGCCGGAGCCGCATTTCTCCTTCGCCGGATTGAAGAGCGCGGTGCTCCGCGCCCGCGATTCAGGCCGCTGGCGAGCGGAGGACATCGCCGCTTCCTTCCAGCAGGCGGTGGTCGATTGCCTCGTCGACCGAACCGTCCGGGCCCTCGAGTCGGCGCCGGAGGCGACCGCCCTGGTCACCGCCGGCGGAGTCGCGGCGAACGGCGCGATCCGCTCCGCCCTCACCGAACTGGCGCGGGCGCGCGGGCTGCCGTTCGTCGCCCCGCCGCTCTGGCTGTGCACCGACAATGCGGCGATGATCGCCTGGGCGGGGGCGCTCCGCTTCGAGGCGGGGCTGATCGACGGGCTCGAGGCTCCGGCGCGCGCGCGCTGGCCGCTCGACCCCGAGGCGGAAAAGGTCCGCGGCGCCGGGGTGAAGGCGTGAGGATCGGAGTCGTCGGCGGCGGCGCCTGGGGCACCGCCCTTGCCCAGGTGGCGGCCGAGGGCGGCGAGACCCTGCTCTGGGCACGCGAGCCCGAGGTGGTCGAAAGCGTCAACCTGGAGCGGGTCAACACCCTGTTCCTGCCCGGTCGGTCGCTCCACCCGTCGATCCGGGCGACCGGCGCGCTGGCCGAACTTTCCGACTGCGGCGCGCTGCTCGTCGTCACTCCGGCGCAGCACATGCGCGCCTCGCTCGCCGCCCTGCCGCGCCTTTCCGCTCCGCTCATCCTCTGTTCGAAGGGGATCGAGGAAGAGTCGATGAAGCTGATGCACGAGGTCGCGCGCGAGGAGCAGCCCGAAGCGCCGATCGCCGTGCTTTCCGGCCCGACCTTCGCTTACGAAGTGGCGGCCGGCCTTCCCGCCGCGGTGACCCTTGCCGTCAAGGACGCGGCGGTCGGCGAGCGGCTTCGCGCCCGCCTCGCCCGACCCTGGTTCAGGCCCTATCTTTCCGACGACGTCGCCGGCGCGGAGATCGGCGGAGCGGTCAAGAACGTGCTCGCCATCGCCTGCGGGGTCGTCGAAGGCCGGCGGCTGGGACAGAATGCGCGGTCCGCGCTCATCTCGCGCGGATTCGCCGAGATGACCCGGTTCGGCCTCGCACGCGGCGCCCGGGCGGAGACCTTGGCAGGCCTCTCCGGGCTCGGCGACCTGGTCCTCACCTGCTCGTCGGTAAGCTCGCGCAATTTCAGCCTTGGCAAGGGGCTCGGCGAGGGGCGCGGCGCGGCGGAGCTGCTCGCCGACCGCAGGACGGTCGCGGAGGGCGCCTTCACCGCTCCCGTCCTTCATCGCGCGGCGCGCCGGGCCGGAGTGGACATGCCGATCGTCGCCGCGGTCTGCGCGCTTCTGGCGGGGGAGGCGGAGGTGGACGAAGTCGTCGAGCGGCTGCTTTCGAGACCGCTTCGGCCGGAGGGGGTGTAGCCTCTATTCCCCTCTCCCGCCGCGGGAGAGGGAGGAACGCGCACGACCCGTCGCGCTGCACTCTAGAAATCCCAGCAGCGTCCGCCGCTCTCCCAGTCGCCGTAGCGGGTCGGCTCCTTCCCCTTGGGGCCGCCGCTCTCCTCGGCCGGCGCGGGCGGCGCGGGGAGGGGCGCGGGATCGCTGTTCGTCCAATGCGGGGGAGGGCTAAGGTTCGGCGGTCGGCGGGGCATGGTGCTCTCGGTGACAGACTCGGTGGCAAGGGGCGGTGGCCTTCGCTTCTCGCCTGTGGCAGGCGCGGGCGCAAGATGACCGAAGCCCGTTCCGACCGCCCCGACCCCGCCGGCGCCGCCTCCCGCCGGGCGGCGATGCGCCTTCTCGACGCGGTGCTCCGAAAGGGACTCCCGCTGGAAGGGGCCCTGGACGTCGCCGCGCGCGACCTCGAGCGCGCCGACGATCGCGGCTTCGCCCACGCCATGGCCGCCGAGGCGCTTCGCCGCCTCGTCGACCTCGACGGCCTGATCGACAGCGCGACGAAGAAGCCGCTGCCGGACGATTCGAAGGCGCGGCAAGCGCTTCGACTCGCGCTCGTCCAGGCGCTGGCGATGGGGACTCCGCCGCACGCCGCGATCTCGACCATCCTTCCGCTCCTCGACGGCGGGCCTCGGCGGCTCGTCCACGGAGTCTTCGGAACCCTGATGCGGCGTGGGGCCGGGCTGCCCGAGGTGCCGACCCTTCCGCTCCGGATCGGCGAGCGGTGGGAGCGCAATTGGGGCGCGCGCGTGGCCGAGGCGGCGGCGCGGCTGCTGGCGGTTCCGCCGCCGCTCGATCTCTGCCTCGCGCGGGGGACGGTGCCGGAAATGGAGGGGATAAGCCTGATTCCGGGCCACCTTCGGCTTCCCGCCCGGACCGCCGTGGCGGGGCTCACCGGCTATGGCGAAGGCGGCTGGTGGGTGCAGGACGTCGCCGCTTCACTCCCCGCCCGGCTGCTCGGCGACGGCCGCGGCCGGACCGCGCTCGACCTCTGCGCCGCTCCGGGCGGCAAGACGATGCAGCTCGCCTCCGCCGGCTTCTCCGTGACGGCTGTCGACGAATCCAAAAGTCGTCTGGCACGACTTTCCGACAATCTTGCCCGAACCGGCCTTTCTGCGGACATCGTCGCGGCGGACGTGCTGAAGTGGATGCCCCAGGCGCCGGCGGACGCCATCCTGCTCGACGCGCCTTGCTCGGCGACCGGAATCTTCCGCCGTCATCCGGAGGTCCTCCACCGCGTGCGTCCGCGCGCCGTCGCCGAGCTGGCCGAGGGGCAGAAGGCGATGATCGCCCGCGCCTCGGACTGGCTGAAACCCGGCGGAACGCTGGTCTACTCGGTCTGCTCGCTCGAGCCGGAGGAAGGCGAGGCCGTCGTCCAGGCCTTCCTCCAGAGCCGGCCGGACTTCCGCCTGGACTCCGTCGCCGCCGGCGAGCTGCCGGAGGCGATACCGGTCCGGGAGGGCGTCATCCGGATCCTTCCGGGCCTGTTCGAGGCGGAAGGCGGCGCCGACGGCTTCTTCATCGCCCGCTTCCGGCGCGACTAGCGCACGGGTCCCACCTGAGCGCGGACGCTACGGGAGGTAGCACATCGGAAGCAGGTCATCGAGGCAGGACTGGAAATATTCGTAGCCGTCCGTTTCCCAATTGACCCCGCAATAGCTCCTCACCCGCATGTCGCATCGCACGTCGTAGCCGCCGCTGGCCCGGGCGGAACTCGGCGCCACCAGGCTCATCGACGCGAGCGCCGCGCAAACGACCAGCGCCCGCCGGCCGGTCACCTTTCTCTTGAGCATCTTCTTCCTCCCGCATGCGCCGCTTGAGCGCCCCGAGGGCTTCGATCCGCGGATCGCCGCAAGCGCGCGAAATCGATGGTAACGGAGGGCTCGGACAGCCGAACCCTCCGGCCCGGATCAGTCCGCCTTTCCGGGATCGGCTTTCCCGGTCGCCATGTACCAGACGCCGCCGCACAGATAGACGTTGCACACCTTGCAGGTCTGATCGTCGACGCAATCCTGATAGGTATGATAGCCGTAACCCTGCCAATGGGTGGTGCAGTCCGTCTGGACCTGCGCAACGCAGGCCGGATCGGGCGGAAGCGGCCCGCGCGCCGTCGCCGGCGCCGCGAAGATCGCCATTCCGGCGAGCACCAGCGACTTCCTCATCTTGAGCATCTTCGACATCTCATTCTCCCACGTTATGCCGGACCCTTCCGGCCGGACTGCAAGCCGTCGGTCTTCCGGACCGACGGTCCTCGGCGAGGCGGGCTAGATGAAGTAGCTCCAGTCGTAATAACATTGCTCGGTATAGGCATCGACGCACGCCTGCTGCGTCGCGAAGTGCATTTGCGGGTCTGTCCGCCAGTTCGCGGCGCAATAATCCTGGACCTGCTGCATGCATTCAGGACGGGGCGCGGGCAGCCTTTGCGCCGAAGCCGCCGCCGGCAGCCCCGCCAACACCAGCGCCGCCGCCATCCCGGCCATGGTTCTGAAATCGAGTTTCCTGAGCATCCTCATTCTCCACGGTTTAGCCGGCGCCCGAGCGACTCGCTTGAACGTCCCGGCTCCGCAACGATAAACCTGCGTCTCGTCCGCCACGACGAAGACTACGTCCGAAACCGTCCAATCTTCGCCAGCGGACGCGAAGTTCACATTGCCTCGAGCCGCTTCATTCTTTCGAAAGAGGGACATTCGGCTCCACCGCCTCTCGGACTTCGTCCGAGATGGAGATAAATGGATACTTCCACTTAGCGCCTATCGTCGCTTCTCGCCTACGAGCGACAAAGCCGATGCGGGTGCGCTGCCCTCGGCCGAAGCGAAAACGCGGTCGCGCGGGCCTCCAACAAAGCGGGGATAAGTCCGCCCGCTTCCTTGCCGCGCGACTCGGGCAGGGTTAATGATTCCACGTGCCGCAGCCCGTCCGCATCGCCCCCTCCATCCTCAGCGCCGATTTCGCGCGCCTGGGCGAGGAGATACGCGCGATCGACGCGGCGGGGGCGGACTGGATCCACGTCGATGTGATGGACGGGCATTTCGTGCCCAACCTCACCATCGGCCCGTCGATCGTGAAGGCGCTCCGGCCCCACACCGCAAAGCCGTTCGACGTCCACCTGATGATCTCGCCGGTCGATCCGTTCCTCGCCGCCTTCGCCGAGGCCGGGGCGGACACGATCACCGTCCATCCGGAGGCCGGGCCGCACCTCCACCGCACGCTGCAGGCGATCAAGGCGCTCGGCAAGCGGGCCGGAGTGTCGCTCAATCCCGCCACTCCGGCCAAGATGCTCGATTACGTGATCGAGGAAATCGACCTCGTCCTGGTGATGAGCGTCAATCCCGGGTTCGGAGGCCAGGCGTTCATCGACAGCCAGCTGCGCAAGATCGAGGCGATCCGAAAGCAGATCGACAAGACGGGGCGGGCGATCGATCTCGAGGTGGACGGCGGGATAGACGAGCGGACCGCGCCGCTTGCGATCTCCGCCGGGGCCGACGCCCTGGTCGCCGGAACCGCGACCTTCCGCGGCGGGCCGGAAGCCTATGCGGGGAACATCCGGAGGCTTCGCGGATCGTGAGCCTGCTCGAGAAGATCGATCCTCCGGAAGACGCGCCAATCGAGCCCGGCAAGCGGCTGATCAAGCTCGACGATCGCGGCGCATCGCTCGGCCGCCGGCTCGCCGCGCGGCTTCAGCGCCTGCCATGGCGGGCGCCGCTCGAGGCGCTCCGGCTGCGCGGCCGGCCGCCGCTCAAGCTCGTCGCCGTCCCGAAGGATCCGGTCGCCGGCGACAAGGCCGCGGGCGAATCGATCGCGCGCGGCCGGTTCCTCGTCGGAGCGACCGCGTTGCCGGTGAAAACCGTCGACTTCGGCGACTTCTCGCTGCCCCGCGACATGGTCGACTATCTCCACGGCTTCGAGTGGCTTCGCGATCTCGCCGCCGCGGCGACCCGCGAGCGCGCGCACAAGCTCGCCGAGGCGGTGGTCCAGCGCTGGCTCCAGGCGCATTCGGAGACGGTCGCGGAGCCCGCCTGGCGCCCCGATCTGTGGGGGCGGCGGATTCTCTTCTGGACGGCCTACGCGCCATACATCCTGTCGAGCCGCGATCTTTCCTACCGCACCCTCGTTCTGGGGACGCTCGCCCGGGGCGCCGCCCATCTCGACCGCAACGCCGACAAGGCGCCGGCCGGGCTTCTTCGGGTCACCGCCTGGGCCGGAGCGGTGGCCGCCGCGATCCTCCTCCAGGGCGGCCCCGTCCGCCTTGGCCGAAGCGAATCGGGACTGGTTCGCGCCCTGTCCGGAGCGCTGAGCGACGACGGGGGCCTGCTTAGCCGCTCGCCGGTCGAGCAACTCGCCATGGTCGAACTGCTCGGCCAGATCCGGGCGGTCTACAATGCCGGGCGGCAGACGGTGCCCGAAGCGGTTTCCGAAGCGGTCGCGGCGACCGCCGCCGCGCTGCTCGGGACGACTCTGGGCGACGACGCCCTGTCGAGCTGGCAGGGCGGCAATCCCGCTTCCAAGCGCCGGGTCGCGGCGGCGCTCGAGGCGTCGGGCGTCCGCACCCGGCCGCTTCGTCAGGCGCGGGGATGGGGCTATCAGCGGCTCGAGGCCAAGGCGACGATCGTCGTCCTCGACGCCGCTCCTCCGCCGGCCGCCCGGGCCCTGTCCGGAGGCTGTGCCTCGACCTTGGCGTTCGAGATGAGCGACGGGCCGAGGCGGATCGTCGTCAATTGCGGGGGCGGAGCGGGGCTTCCCGCCGATCTCGGCCAGGCGCTTCGCACCACCGCGGCCCATTCGACGCTGACCTTGGGCGATCGCAACTCGACGGCGATTCATGAGGACGGGATGCTCGGCAAGGGCGTCGGACAGGTCGAGCTTGCGCGCGACGAGACCGGCGGGGTCGCTCATATCGAGGCCAGTCATGACGGCTATGTCCGCCGCTTCGGCCTCACCCATCAGCGTCAGCTCACCCTTTCGGCGGACGGGCGCGAGCTCAAGGGCCAGGACGTCCTGGTCCCCTCGGGGCGGCGGCGGCGCGGCGACGCGGTCGGGCTCGCGGTCCGCTTCCACCTCCACCCGGCGGTCGAAGCGGCGACGACGGCGGACGGCCAGGGTGCCTTGCTCCGCGTGAAAGGCGGCCCGGTATGGCAATTCCGCTGCCGCGGCGGGCGGCTCGGAATCGAGGACAGCCTGTGGATCGGCGGCGGCGGTCAGCCGGAGGCGAGCCTTCAGCTGGTCGTCGGCGGAGAGGTGCCGGCGGACGGCGCCACCATCGCCTGGATGTTCCGCCGCGCCGCCTGACAGGAGATGACTCTCGTGCCCGACCGAGTCGAAGTGAAGCGCGCGCTTCTGTCCGTCTCCGACAAGAGCGGCCTGGTCGAGCTCGGCCGGGCGCTCGCCGGTCATGGGGTGGAGCTCGTCTCCACCGGCGGGACCGCCGCGGCGCTTCGCCAGGCGGGGCTGGAGGTCCGCGACATCTCCGACCTCACCGGCTTTCCCGAGATGATGGACGGGCGGGTCAAGACGCTCCACCCCAAGGTTCATGGCGGGCTGCTCGCCGTCCGCGACGATCCCGAGCATGAAGCGGCGATGGCGGCCCACGATATCGGCGCGATCGACCTCGTCGTCGTCAATCTCTATCCCTTCGCCCAGACCGTGGCGCGCGGCGCCGGCCGGGACGAGGTGATCGAGAATATCGATATCGGCGGGCCTTCCATGGTCCGTTCCGCCGCCAAGAACCACGGCTACGTCGCCATAGCGACCGATCCCGGCGACTATGCGGAGCTGATCTCCGAGCTTTCGGAAAGCGGCGGGGCCACGTCGCTGGCGCTTCGCCGCCGGCTCGCGGCCAAAGCCTTCGCCGCGACCGCGGCTTACGATTCGGCGATCGCCCAATGGTTCGCCTTCGCCGACCAGGGGCGGAAATTCCCTGAGACCCTTCCGCTGACGATGAAGCGCGGGCCCGAGCTGCGCTACGGCGAGAACCCGCACCAGCAGGCGGCGCTCTATCTGCCCGCCGGCCCACACGCGTCCGGGATCGCGCAGGCCCGGCAGGTGCAGGGCAAGGCGCTAAGCTACAACAATCTGAACGACGCCGACGCCGCCCTCGAGCTTGTCGCCGAGTTTCGCGACTCCGGCCCGGCCTGCGTGATCGTCAAGCATGCCAATCCCTGCGGAGTCGCGCTCGGCGCAAGCCTGGTCGAGGCGTATCGCGCCGCCTTCGCCGCCGACACGGTCTCGGCCTTCGGAGGGATCATCGCGGTCAACGCGCCGCTCGATTGCGAAGCCGCCGAGGCGATGACCGATATCTTCACCGAGGTGGTCATCGCCCCCGACGCCGACGAGGCGGCGCGGGAGCTGTTCGCTCGCAAGAAGAATTTGCGCCTGCTCCTCACGGGCGAGCTGCCCGACCCGGACCGGACGGGCCTGTCGCTGAAGTCGATCGCCGGCGGCTATCTCCTTCAGTCCAGGGACAATGGGCGGGTGACTCGGGAGGACCTCGAGATCGTCACTCGCCGCGCTCCGACGGAGCAGGAGCTGGCCGACTGCCTGTTCGCCTGGACGGTGGCCAAGCACGTCAAGTCCAACGCGATCGTCTACGCGAAGGGCGGAAGCGTCGCCGGCATCGGCGCGGGTCAGATGAACCGCCTCGAATCGGCCCGAATAGCGGCCTGGAAGGCGCGCGACGCGGCGGAAAAGGCGGGCTGGGGCGAGCCTCGCACCATCGGCTCGGCGGTCGCCTCCGATGCCTTCTTCCCCTTCGCCGACGGACTGATGGCCGCGGTGGAGGCGGGTGCCACGGCGGTGATCCAGCCCGGCGGCTCGATCCGCGACGAGGAGGTGATCGCCGCCGCCGACGAGGCGGGGCTGGCGATGGTCTTCACCGGAATGCGCCACTTCCGGCATTAAGGCTTGTCCGTTCTGCCTGAAGCCTGTCCTCCGCCGGGAAACAGCATTCTCGAGGCGATGAAGGGGTCGAAGACGCGCTTAGCGCACCGGAGGCGCGGCTCCGGGCGGGGTGGTTCCCGGCGGTGCGGGAAGCTCGGGCTCCTCGCCTTTCTTCATCCGGAACAGCACCCGGTCTTCGTGGGTGAAGCCGCGCTTCCAGACGATCAGCCCGAAGGTGAAGAGGATCGCTGGGATACCGGCGGAGAGCTCCAGCCATTCGAGGCTCTGCGGCAAGGCGGTGAAGGCCGAGCCGACCACCACCGCCCCGCCGGCCGCCCAGACCAGGGGCCAGCGCCAGCCCTGGACTGGCGAATCGAGAAGCCGGCAGAGCAGCCTTGCCTTGAGGACGGACGAAAGTCCGAGCGCCAGCATAAGCGACATCGCCGCCCCGGCGGCCTGCCACGCCTGCGGCCAGCCCAGCTTCTGCATTCCGACGATCACCGCGAGGGTCAGCGCCGCCTGGACCGCGATCATCAATAGCGAGATCATCAGGTTGCGGTGCCGGGCGACGTAGACGAGCGCCGATTCCGAGACCACCGCCGTGGCCGCGACCACTTCGGCGGCGAGTAGGAAGGCCAGAGCGGCGGTTCCGCCGACGAAGGCCTTGCCGACGATCCCCATCACCGCCTCGCCGGGAATTCCGAGCGCCAGAGCGATCCCCGCCTGGGCGGCGATGATCCAGAACCCGACCTGGCGGACCTGCCGGGCGACCGCCTTGAGATCTCCTTCGGCGAGGCGCTGGGTGATGACCGGCGCGAGGATCGGGTCGAAGCTGGTCTTGAGCTTCTGCGGGAGCGAAGCGACCTGCTGCGCGACGTAATAGACTCCGACGTAGGCGGGGGCGACGAACAGTCCGAGGATTGCGATATCGAGGCGCCGCGAGCCCCATTCGATCGCGTCGGCGGCGGCGAGCGGGATGTTGCGCCGGGCGACGGCGAGGATCTGCGCCGGGTTCGGCTTCCACCCCTTGGGTATCCCGTAGCTCCGGTAGAGCGGAACCAGCGAGGCGATCAGAGCCGCGACCACCGACAGGACGTAGGCGATGATCAGCCCGTCGCGCGACCGCGTGCCGTCCGGTGCGGCCGGGAAGATGAGCACGCAGGCGGCGGCGGCGAGGCTGATCGTCCACGGCTCGACCAGCGCCCGTGCCCGGACCGTCGCCGCGACATTATGCTGATAGGCGAGCGCGGCCAGAGCGATGTCGGCGCCCGCCGTCGCGAAGATGACCAGCGGCAGAAGCCAGTCCGCGCCGTGTATGTCCCCGTGGGGAAACATCGCCTGCGGGTAGACCATGAGCACGATCGTCGCGACGGAGGAGGCGAGAAGGGCGGCCAGCATCGCGTCCATGACGACGCAGGCGTGCGGCTGGCGCGTGGTCGACAATTGCTGAGCGAGGCCGCGCTTGAGCCCCAGCGTCGCGAGCTGGGCGGCGAATTCGATCACGATCACAGCATAAGCGAAGGCGCCCAGCGCGCCCGCGCCATAGAGCCGGCCGGCGATGAACAGGAAGGGCAGCCGAGCGGCGAGGCGCAGCAGGAAGCCCATGAAGTTGGTCCGGCCGCCCCGGGCCAGCGCGGCGATGTCCTCGCCCGATTCGGGCGCCGCCTGGCTCAATGCGCGGCGCCCCAATTGGGGCCGGTGCCGATGTCGACTCCGAGCGGGACGTCGAGCTTCACCGCCGGCTCGGCCGCCGTATCCATCACCCGGCGGATCACGGCGCTGGCTTGCTCCACCTCGCCCTCGGGCACCTCGAAGACCAGCTCGTCATGGACCTGCATCAGCATCCGCACTCGGCCGAGGCCCTCGCGCTCGAGCGCCGGGCACATCCGGACCATGGCGCGCTTGATGATGTCGGCGCTGGTGCCCTGGATCGGCGCGTTGATCGCGGCGCGCTCGGCGCCCTGGCGCTCGCCCTGGTTCTTTGCGCGTATCGAGGGGAAATGGGTCTTGCGGCCGAACAAGGTGGTGGTGAAGCCGGTTTCTCGGACGCTCACCAGGGTCGCGTGGATATAGTCGCGTATGCCGGGAAATCGTTCGAAATAACGGTCGATCATCGCCTGCGCCTCGTCCGCCGTGATCGACAGCCGGCCGGCGAGGCCCCAGCGCGAGATTCCGTAGAGGATCGCGAAGTTGATCGTCTTGGCGCTTGACCGAGTGTCTCGGGTCACCTCGCCGAACAGCTCCTGGGCGGTGAGGGAGTGGATGTCCGCGCCTTGCGCGAACGCCTCCTTGAGCTGCGGAACGTCGGCCATGTGGGCGGCGAGCCGAAGCTCGATCTGGCTGTAGTCGGCGGCGAGCATCACATAGCCCGGTTCGGCGATGAACGCGTCGCGGATCCGCCGGCCGATCTCGGTTCGGATCGGGATGTTCTGGAGGTTAGGGTCGGTCGAGGAGAGCCGCCCGGTCTGGGCGCCGGACAGCGAATAGCTGGTATGGACCCGGCCGGTCTCCTTGTTGATCTGCTGCTGGAGCGCGTCGGTATAGGTCGACTTGAGCTTCGAGAGCTGCCGCCATTCCAGGACGAGGCTGGCGATCGGCACGCCTTCGCGGGAAAGCCGTTCAAGCTCGTTGACGTCGGTGGACCAGGTGCCGGACTTGCCCTTGCGGCCGCCCTTCAGGCCCATCTGGGTGAACAGCACCTCGCCGAGCTGCTGCGGGCTTCCGATGGTGAACCGGCACCCCGCCTCGCCGCAGATCCGCTCCTCAAGCTGGACGATCTGCTCGGTGAATTCCTGGCTTAGCCGGCCGAGCTCCTCGCGGTCGACCTTGACTCCCTCGCGTTCCATCCGGGCGACGACGGGGACGAGCGGCCGGTCGACCATCTCGTAGATCCGCGCCACCCGCTCGTGCGGAAGCCGGGTCTTGAACCGCTTCCAAAGGCGAAGCGTCACGTCCGCGTCCTCGGCGGCATATTCGGTCGCCCGGTCGAGCGGCACCTGGCTGAACTTGATCTGCTTCTGGCCCGAGCCGCAGACGTCCTTGTAGGCGATGCACGTGTGGTCGAGATGCTTCTTGGCGAGATCGTCCATCGAGTGGCTGTTCAGTCCGCCGGCGTCGAGATCGAAGCTCATCACCAGGCTGTCGTCGACCGGCGCGACCTTGATCCCGCGGCGGTCGAAGACGATCCAGTCGAACTTGAAATTGTGGCCGACCTTGAGGACCGCCGGATCCTCGAGCATCGGCTTCAGCCGGGCCAGCGCCTCGTCTTCCGTAATCTGCTCGGGACGCTCCGACAGGAGGTCGTGCCCACCATGGCCGAGCGGCACGTAGCAGGCCTTGCCGCATTCGGTGGCGAGGCTCACGCCGACGAGATCGGCGGTGACGCAATCGTAGCCCGACGTCTCGGTGTCGACCGCCACCAGCCCGTTGGTCCGAGCTTCCGCGATCCAGGCGTCGAGCTCCTCGATCGAGATCACCGTGCGGTAGGTGGAGCGGTCGATCTTCGGCTCCGGCCGGACTTCGGCCTGCACCGGAGCGACGATCGCGGCGGCGGGCGAGGGGGCGTGGGCGCCGCCGCCGCCGCCGCCGGTTCCGGTGAGACGGTTGACCAGCGCTCGGAAGCCCTGCTCCTCAAGGAATTCACGCAGCGGCTCGGGCGGGATGCCCTTCATTTCCAGGGCGTCGAGCGGCTCGGGCAGGGGCGAGTCGCAGACCAGCCGGACGAGCTCGCGCGACATCCGCGCCGCTTCGGCATGCTCGATCAGGTTCTGCTTGAGCTTGGGCTTGGCGATCTCGTCGGTATGGGCGAGCACCGACTCGACGTCGCCATATTGCTGGATGAGCTGCGCGGCGGTTTTGGGGCCGACTCCGGGAACTCCCGGGATGTTGTCGACGCTGTCGCCCATCAGCGCCAGCACCTCGCCCAGCTGCTCGGGCGGAACTCCGAACTTCTCGACGACGTAGGCGCGGTCGATCCGCCGGTCGTTCATCGTGTCGTAGAGGTCGAGCTTGCCGTCCTCGATCAGCTGCATCAGATCCTTGTCGGATGAGACGATGGTGACCTTCCAGCCCGCCGCCAGCGCCGCCTTGGAATAGCAGGCGATGATGTCGTCCGCCTCCAGCCCCTCTTCCTCGATGCAGGGCAGCGAGAAGGCTCGGGTGGCGTCGCGGATCAGCGGGAATTGGGGCACGAGGTCGGGCGGCGGCGGCGGCCGCTGCGCCTTGTAGCCTTCGAACATCTCGTTCCGGAAGGTGTGGGAGCCCGCGTCGAAGATGACGGCGAGGTGGGTCGGCCCGTCGGCCTTGTGGAGGCTGTCGGCGAGCTTCCACAACATCGTGGTGTAGCCGTAGACCGCGCCGACGTTGAGCCCGTGGCGGTTGGTCAAGGGCGGCAAGCGGTGATAGGCGCGGAAGATGTAGCTCGAGCCGTCGACGAGATAGAGGTGCGGGGAGGGCATGGAGTCGGACTTAGCCCAAATGGGGGTTGAAACAACCTCCCAGGGCGAGTCCGACGCGACCGGAGAGGCTGTGCAGCAGATCGATTTCGCCTTGCTCGGCCTGATGCTGTTCGTCGCCTCGCTGGTGGCGATGATCACGCGCCGGCTGAAGCTGCCCTACAGCGCCGGGCTGGTCGCGGCCGGCCTGGTCCTTCCGTTCCTCCCGTTCGGGTTCCACCTTCGACTGACCCCGGAGCTGATCTTCACGATCTTCCTTCCGCCGCTGATCTTCGAAGCGGCGATCCAGATTCCCTGGGGCCCGCTCCGCCGCGAGCTTCCGCTGCTGATGGTCCTCGTTACCGTCGGGGTGCTTCTCGCCGCCTCCATCGTGGCGTGCGGGATGCATTATGTGATCGGCTGGAGCTGGATCGGCGCCGCCTTCTTCGGGATCCTCGTCGCCGCCACCGACCCGGTGTCGGTGATCGCGCTGTTCCGGGAGATACCCGTCGAGCCTCGGCTGCACCTCGTCGTCGAGGCGGAAAGCCTGCTCAACGACGCGGTCGCGGCCGTGGTGTTCGTCGTTCTGGTCGCGGTCGCGGGGGGAGGGCCAGTGACGGCCGGGGTCGTCGGGACCAAGCTCCTCGTCACCGCCTTGGGCGGGATCGCCGCCGGAGCCGCGGTGGCGCTCCCGCTGCTTCTGATCGCCGGGCGAACCGAGGATCGGCTGGTCGAGATCACGCTTACCACCCTCGCCGCCTTCGGCTCGTTCCTGCTCGCCGAGCATTTCCATACGTCCGGAGTGCTCGCCGGACTTACCGGCGGGCTTCTCGTCGGCAATGTCGGCTGGATGGGCTCGATCTCTGATTCCAGCCGGCCCAATATCCTCTCCTTCTGGGAATATGCCGCCTTCCTCGCCAACTCGGTGATCTTTCTGCTGATCGGAGGCGCGATGGCCGGAACTCCGCTCTTCCCGGTGCTCGAAGCGGCCTCGGCCGCCATCCTGCTCTCGCTCGTCGGCCGCGCCGCGACCATCTACCCGATCGCCCTGCTCTTCCGGCGAACCCGGCTCGGCCTGCCCGCGAAATACCAGCATGTCCTCTGGTGGGGAGGCCTTCGCGGGGCGCTTGCTCTGGCGCTGGCGCTCGCCTTGCCGGCGAACGTCGCCGAGCGGGACCACATCATCGCGGTGGTGTTCGCGGTCGTCGCCTTCTCGGTCTTCGTGCAGGGGCTGACGATGGCGCCGCTGATCGGCCGGCTCGGCCTCGTCGTCGAACGGCCGCCCGAGTAATCGGCGGTTCAAGGCGCGCGGGCTAGGAACGCCGGATGAAGCGGCCAAGCCTCCTCGTCGCCATGTTGCTGGCCGCTCCGCTCGGCGGCGCCGCTCCGGCCGCTGCCCCGCCGGCGGCGGCTCGGGCCTTCGCGCCGACGCGCTTCTCGGTCGAGGTGGTCGGAACCGGCCCGGACGTGATCCTGATCCCCGGCCTCACCGCCTCGCGCAACGTCTGGCGCGGGACCGTCGCCGCCGTCCCGGGCTACCGCTACCACCTGATCCAGGTCGCCGGCTTCGCGGGTGAGCCGGCGCGGGGCAATGCCCGGGGCGAGGTCGTCGCTCCGCTGGCCGAGGAGATCGCCCGCTACATCTCCGCCCGCGGGCTCGACCGCCCCGCACTCGTCGGCCATTCGATGGGGGGCACGGTGGCAATGATGGTCGCAGCCCGCCATCCGGCGCGGGTCGGCAAGGCGATGGTGGTCGACATGCTTCCGCAGCCGGCGGGGCTGCTCGGCGGATCGGCCTCGGGAATGCGGGGTCTCACCGGCCTGCTTCGCGGCCTCGGTGGGAGCGAAAGCGGGCGAGGCCTTATCGATTCGGCGATCCGCTTGTTCGGCAACGATTCGGCCGAGAACGGCCGAAGCGATCCCGACGTGGTGGCGAGGGCGACGGAGGAGCTCGCCGTCGCCGACCTGACGCCCGAGCTTCCGAGGATCACGGCGTCGCTGGCGGTGGTCTACGCCGCGCCCGATCCGGCGCGGGCTCCCGCGCTCGCTCGGACCTACGCCGCGGCCTATGCCGGGAAGAAGGGGGTCCGGCTGGTCCGGGTGGACGAGAGCGGCCACATGGTCATGTACGACCAGCCGGCGCGCTTTCGCTCGGCGCTCCGCGCCTTCCTCGCCGGCTAGCCGGAGCGGGCGCCGAGGCGAGGAACAGCTGGAGGCGTCGCATCCAGGCGGCGTAGAGGCCGGGCGCGTTCATTCATGCGCCTTCGGGAGCGACCCAGCCGGCGACCAGGTAGATCGCGATCATGACCGGGCCGAGGAAGAAGAGTCCGGCGACGGCGGCGAGCCGCACCAGGGTGACGTCCGCTCCGGTCGCCGCGGCGAGGCCGGAGCACACGCCGGTCAGCTTGCCGTTCGGGCGGTCGAGGGTGAAGGGACGGTTCATGGTCGTAATTCCTGAATATGAGAATGAAGGTGCCCCGCGGGGCGCGGCGGTCAGATGAGCTGACCGGCCGGCCCGACGGCGGCGGAGACGAACAGGCTGGCGGCGAGAAGCGCGCCCAGAACCGAAACCGCGAGCTGCTGCGCATTGGCGAAATTGAAGGTCATCGTCTTACTCCCTGTGTTCGGCGTCCGGACCGTCCGGCGCCATGCCAAGAGTTTTGCACGCCCCGTGCCAATCCACAGAAACGGCGGAAAACCGCCAATTTCTTAGACGATGGGGCCGGTCAACGAAAACGGCCTTGGGAAAAACCACTACTTTTAGGCGGGTGAATTGGGATAAACCGCCGACTCTCGCTCGGATGCTTGGCGCTGGCGGCGGGGCGGGCGGGGCTCTATCCAAGGCGGAAAGGAGACTGGCATGAAGAGGATCATCGTTGTGGCGGCGGCCGCCGCCTTGGCCGCGGGTTCGGCCCCGGCGGACGCGGCGCTTGGCCCCGGCACGAAGGCGCCGGACTTCACCACCACCGGGGCGCTGGCCGGCAAGCCGTTCCGGCTCCACCTCAAGCAGCAGCTTCGCCGCGGCCCGGTCGTGCTCTATTTCTTTCCCAAGGCCTTCACCAAGGGCTGCACACTCGAGGCCCACGCCTTTTCCGAAGCCGCCGCCGAGTTCCGCAAGCTCGGCGCCACCGTGGTCGGCATGTCCGCCGACGATTACGATTCGCTGCGCCGATTCTCGGTCGAGGAATGCCGCAACGCCTTTCCCGTCGCCATGGCCTCGACGGCGACGATCCGGGACTATGACGTCCGCTTCAAGGCGGGGGCGGCACTCACCAACCGCACCTCCTACGTGATCGCTCCCGACGGAAGCATCCTCTCCGCTTATTCGGACCTGGACTGGAAGAACCACGTCGCCAACACCCTTGCCGCGGTGAAGGCGTGGCGGGCGAAGCATCGGCGGTGAAACGGCTCTTCACGATCGGCTACGAGGGCAAGACGCTCGACGAGTTCCTCGGCGAGCTGACCGCCGCCGGAGTCGAGGCGGTGCTCGACGTTCGAGCGGTCGCCGCCTCGCGTCGCCCCGGCTTCTCGAAGACCGCGCTGTCGAACGCCTTGGCCGAGCGGGGGATCGGCTACCGCCATTTCCGCGCCCTTGGAACGCCTTCCGAGGGGCGGACCGCCGCTCGCGCCGGCAAGGTCGCCGAGATGCGTCGAATCTATGCCGGCCAGCTGGAAACTCCGGAAGCCGGCCTGCAGATGGAGCAGGCGATCGAGGCGGCGGCGGAGCGGCCGTCGGCCCTGCTCTGCTTCGAGGCCGCCGCGCCCGGCTGCCACCGAACGATGCTGGCGGAGCGGATGCTGGAAGGTCGCGAATTCGAGGTTGTGGATTTGTAGCTTCTTCTCCCTCTCTCCAGGGGGGAGAGGGCTTTCGGCGCCTAACGCGGCCTTCGCTCCAGGTGCAGGTAGCCGGGGTCGAACTCGGCGACGCGCTGCAGGCGCTCCCAGTCGTGAATGGTGACTCGGCCTCCGCGGAAGGTGCACAGGCCTTCGTCGCGCAACCGGCGGAGCATCCGGTTGACGTGGACCGAGGTCAGGCCGGTGGCATCGGCGAGGTCCGTCTGGGTCAGCGGCAAGGCGTAGCCGTCGTCGTCGCCGAGACCGACGATCTGGAGCCGCAGGAACAGCTCGCAGAGCATATGGGCGATCCGCGCCATCGCGCTCCGCCGGCCGATGGACAGGATCTTCTCCCGATGAATCGCGGAATCGATGAGCGTCGAGAACCACAGGATCCGGGCGAGGTGGGGCTGCGTCTCGGTGATGTGGCGAAGCGCCTCGTGCGGAACCAGGGCGATCCGGACCCGGGTCATCGCCTCGACATTGTGGTCGAGCTGCTTGAGCAGGAAGCCGTGAAGGTCGACGAAGTCCCCGGAAACGTGGAGCTCCAGGATCTGACGCTGGCCGTCGGCGAGATCCTTGTAGCGGCAGGCCATTCCTTCGAAGAGAAGGATCGACTCGCTAAGAACGGTGCGATCGCGGACGATCACCTTGCCGGGCGGAATCTCGCGGATCTCGGAGATCGCCTCCCGAAGCACCTGCTCCTCCGGGGAGTCGATGACGTCCCTGGCCCGGAGCTTGAGCAGGAGCGGTGCGAGCGCCGCCTCGCGATCCTCGGCGAAGCTGTCAAGCGGCATGGCCGCTCCCGCGCGTCACGCCCGCGGCTTCGAGATGCGGCCCGAGCCGCCCGGTGATCCAAAGCGCCCACATCCTGAAGTCGGCGGCGAGCGACCAGGCGGGATAGGTAAATGTCGCGGGACGGTTCCGCTCGACCCCGAAATGGCTGAGCCAAGCGAAACCGTAACCGGCGACGGGGAGCGCGGCGAACAGCGCGAGCCGTCCGGTGGCGAGCGCCGCCGCCGCGATCAGAAGGACGAGGCTGGTGCCGGCATAATGCAAGGCGCGAGTCGCCGGGCGGCGGTGCTCGCGCAGGTAATGCGGCCAGAATTCCGCGAAGCTGCGAAGGCGATCCACCCGGTCACATCCTTCCTCGCTTGCCGGCGGGGCCGCCATAGCATCTGAGCGGCCCCGGTGCACGCGTCCCGTCAGCCGGCGACGATCGTTCCTCCATTGGGGTGCAGGACCTGGCCCGACATATAGCTCGAATCCTCGCAGGCCAGGAACAGGAAGGAAGGCGCGACTTCGTTGGGCTGGCCCTTTCGGCCCATCGGCGTGTCCTCGCCGAACGTCTCCATCTTCTCGGGACTCGCGCCGCCGAACGGGTTCAAGGGAGTCCAGATCGGCCCCGGGGCGACCCCGTTCACGCGGATACCGTCCTCGATCAGGTTTTCGGACAAGGACCGCGTAAAGGCGGTGATGGCGCCCTTGGTGGCCGAATAATCGAGCAGCTCCTTGGCGCCCTGGTACATGGTCACCGACGTGCAGTTTACGATCGCCGATCCCTTCCCAAGGTGCGGGCGAGCCGCCTGCACCATGAAGAACATTCCGAAGATGTTGGTCTGGAAGGTGCGCTTCAGCTGCTCTTCGGTGATGTCGCGAATGTCCTGGTCGGGATGCTGCTCGCCGGCATTGTTGATCAGCACGTCGAGACGGCCAAGCTTCTCCACCGTCTGGGCGACGGCATGCTCGCAGAAGTCCTTGTCGCCGACGTCTCCGGCGAGGGTCAGCGCGCGGCGGCCCTCCGACTCGACGATCCGCTTCGTCTCGGCGGCGTCGTCATGCTCGCACAGATAGAGGATGGCGATGTCGGCGCCCTCCCGCGCGAACAAGGCGGCGACTGCGCGGCCGATGCCGCTGTCGGCGCCGGTGATCAGGGCGACCTTGCCGGCCAGGCGGCCGGAACCGGGATAGCGCGGCTCCCAGTCCGGCTTCTCCTCCATCTGGGATTCGTGGCCGGGCAGGTCATCCTCGTGGATCATGTCGAGGGTTTCGGTATCGTCGGCCATGATGCTTACTCCTTCGGCGCGATTCCCGCGCCCTCTTCATCGAATGCCTGGGTCGTCGACAGGCCCTGCCGGTCGCTCTCGCGCGGGTCTTCCGACGGGGGCGCTCCGGCGTTGCCGGACTTGGACATCCGGTCGTTTCGGCTGGGCGGCCGTTCGGCCGAACTGGGATCGTGAAGGTTCTTGCTCATGAGGTCCCTCGAGTCGCGTCATTGCCAAGGTTAACCGCCTCCCCGCCGCCGGGTTCCGCCTCGAAGGTCCGGCGGAATTGTCCGCCCGGGCCTGACGCAGCCGGAATTCTCCTCACTTTTCCGTAACTTGAGCCGGAGCCGTACCGGTGGCGGCGCGGATTTGCCGCAGCTTCCCGTGGCGCCGCGCGCCTCCGCCGGGGCATTGGCGCTGGCGACGAACGGCGCCTTCAGCGTGCCGACGGAGGATTTCGACATGCGCGACATGAACGAAGCCGTCCCGTTGGCGGGGCTGCTGCTCATCGCCGTGATGCTGCTTGCCTCGCAGGCGACTGTCGGAGCGGCGCGGCTGATCGCGTGAGGGCGGCTCGGCCTCGGCCGATACAAGGAGAAGGAAGATGTTCAGGTTCACCCTTTCGCTCGCGCTCGCGGCGGCTTCGGCGGTGCTCGCCCCGGGCGCCCCCACGCCGGCGGCTCCGGAGCCCAGTCTCGCCGAGGTCCGCGCCGCGACCGAGCGGTACCAGGACGAACGCGTTGCGCTGGCGGACGGCTACGTCCGAGATCCGGGCGGAATGTGCGATTCGGCGGAGATGATGGGGCGTCCGGCCGCTCTGGGGGCGATGGGAATCCATTATTTCCGTCCCGACCTGCTCGGCATTTCCGCGGTCTCGCCGAGGGTGAGCGGCACCGGCACCCATACCGACTTCGCCAAGCCGGCCGTCCTCATCTACGAGCCCCAGGCCGACGGATCGGTGAAGCTCGTCGCGGTCGAGAATCTGGTCTTCATCAAGGCCTGGGAAGCCGAAGGCCACAAGAGCCCGCCGACCTTCCAGGGCGTCGCCTGGGACCGGATGGAGGACGACCCCGCCACCCCGGTGGACGAGGCGCACATGTTCGAGCCGCATTACGACCGGCACGTCTGGCTGTTTCGCGACAATCCCAACGGAATATACGCGCAGTTCAACCCGAAGGTCAGCTGCGCCCATCAGCCGATGAAGATGGCGGCCGCGGCGGCCACGGGCCCCGGGGGCCTTTAGCTCCGGACCGGGCTGACCTTGAGCGGAGCGCTGCCGCCGGCGGGAAGCTTCACTTCGCTGGAGCGGACGTTCGGCGCAGAACCGGCGGAGACGCACTGCGCGACAACCACCGGCGCGTCGACATCGCCGGCCCTGGCGACGGCGGCCTCGGTCGCGGCCGTGCAGGCGGCCTGCGATTCATAGCGCGTTTCCAGGGTGCGCACGGTCTGGCACGGAGCGTCGGCTTCGCCGCAGCCCATGATCGCGATGAGGAAGATGCCCGGTCCCATGGAAGGCTAAACCGTCGAGCGAATCCCTCGTTCCAGCCGTTTCGCCCCCGTTCCTTGGGAATTCGACGCCGGCCTACTACCTAGAGGCCGATGCGTCCCCTCGAAGCTCCCAATTCCAGCCCCCGACCTGGATGGCATGCCCTTCGGCGCTTCCTGCCGTGGCTCTGGCCGGCGGGCGAGCCGGCGCTTCGCGCCCGGGTGGTGGCGGCCGTGTTCCTGGTCCTCATGGCCAAGGGCGCGACGCTGCTTATGCCGTTCGCCTATAAGGGTGCGATCGACCGCATGTCGCATGGGGTCACTCCGGCGGCGGGGCTCGCCATCGCCCTGGTCGTGGCCTATTCCGGCGCCCGCTTCGGCGGCGTATTGTTCGACAACCTGCGCAATGCCATTTTCGAGCGGGTCGGGCAGGATGCCGCCCGGCGGCTCGCGGAAACGGTCTTCCGCCACATCCACGACCTCTCGCTCCGCTTCCACCTCGAGCGGCGCACCGGCGCGCTCACCAAGATCGTCGAGCGCGGAACCAAGAGCATCGACATGATGCTCTATTTCCTGCTGTTCAACATCGCCCCGACGATCCTCGAACTGTCGGCGGTGTGCATCATCTTCGGAGTGAAGTTCGGCGCGGGCCTGGTCGGCGCGACCCTGGCGATGGTGGTCGCCTACATCGTCTTCACCCGGGTCGTGACCGAATGGCGGACGCATCTGCAGCGGCGGATGAACGAGGTCGACAACCAGGCGATCGCCCGCGCGGTCGACTCGCTCCTCAATTACGAGACGGTGAAATATTTCGGGGCCGAGGACCGCGAGGCGGCGCGCTACGGCCAGGCGATGCGCAGCTTCGCCGACGCGGCGGTTCGCAACGAGGTGTCGCTGGCGTGGCTGAACATCGGCCAGTCGTTCATCACCAACCTGATGATGGCGGGCGCGATGGCCTATACCGTCTGGGGCTGGAGCCGGGGCGCGTTCTCCACCGGCGACGTCGTGTTCGTGAACACCTTCCTCGCGCAGCTCTTCCGGCCGCTCGACATGCTCGGCTGGGTGTACCGCACGATCCGCCAGGGCCTGATCGACATGGAGGCGATGTTCGAGCTGATCGATACGCCGGCGGAGGTGCTGGACGTTCCCGGCGCGCCCGACCTCGTCGTGGCTCAAGGCCGGGTCCGTCTGGAGGAAGTCCGCTTCGGTTACGATCCCGGCCGCGAGATACTGAAGGGCATCGACATCGATGTTCCGGCCGGGACGATGCTCGCCGTGGTCGGTCCGTCCGGGGCCGGCAAGTCGACCCTGGCGCGCCTTCTCTTCCGCTTCTACGAGCCGACCGGAGGCCGGATCACCATCGACGGCCAGGACATTTGCGCGGTCACCCAGAAGAGCCTCCGCTCGGCGATCGGGATCGTTCCGCAGGACAGCGTCCTGTTCAACGACACGATCGGCTACAATATCGGCTACGGCCGCGAGGGGGCGGCCCAGGACCGGATCGAGGCGGCCGCCCAGGGCGCTGCGATCCACAACTTCGTCGCCTCACTCCCCGACGGCTACGGAACGATGGTCGGGGAGCGCGGCCTCAAGCTCTCCGGCGGCGAGAAGCAGCGGGTCGCGATCGCCCGAACCCTGCTCAAGGACCCGCCGATCCTCATCCTCGACGAGGCGACCAGCGCGCTCGACAGCCGGACGGAAGCGGCGATCCAGGACACGCTTCGCGACGTCGCCGCGCGCCGGACTTCCATCGTCATCGCCCACCGCCTCTCGACCATCGTCGACGCCGACCAGATCGTCGTCCTGAACGACGGCCGAGTGGCGGAGCGCGGAACCCATTCGGAGCTGCTTCGCAAGGACGGGCTCTATGCCGACCTGTGGGCGCGCCAGCAAAGCGAAGCGGAAGAGGAAGAGGCGGCCCAGGCGGCGGAATAGAGCCGGCGCGTTGCCGGGCGCCCCCGGCGATGCTACCGATTACAGCCCGTTTCGAAGGAGTTGCCCATGTCCCTCCGCCCCGCCGCCGTGATGACGGCGCTCCTCCTCGCTTCCGCCTCGCCGCTCGCCGCTCAAGGCGGTGCGCCGCACCCGCGATACGGAACCTGGGGAGTCGCCACCGCGGACATGGACAAGAACGTGAAGCCGGGCGACGATTTCTACCGCTACGCCGAGGGAAGCTGGCTTCGAAGCGCGCAGATCGCGGCGGACAAGGCGCGCGCGGGCTATAATTACGACCTTCCCGACGCCACCGAGGCGGAAGTCCGCTCGATGGTCGAGAGCGCCGGCCGAGGCGCCTCGGATCCGCTCATGCGCCAGGTCGGCGATTTCTACGCCGCCTATATGGACGAGGCCGGGATCGAGGCGCGCGGGACGGCGCCGCTTCGCCCCTATCTTCGCCGTATCTCGAGCGTCGCCGACCGGCGCCAGCTCGTCCTGCTGATGGCGGAGCCCGGCTATGCCGCGCCGATCGGGCTTGGAATCGAGCCCGATCCGAAGGACCCGACACGCTACACGGTCGGCTCAGGCCAGGCCCGGCTCGGCCTTCCGACCCGCGACTATTACCTGCTCCAGGGGCCGAAATACGAATCGATCCGCAAAGCCTATCGCGATTACATCGCGCGAATCTTCACCCTCGCCGGGATCGCCGGGGGCGAGGCCAAGGCCGACTCCATCGTGGCGCTCGAGACCCGGCTCGCGCAGGACCAATGGACTCCCGAACGGCGGCGCGACCCGCAGGCGACCTACAATCCGATGAACCGGGCGCAGCTCAACGCGCTCGCCCCGCAATTCGAGTGGCAGGCGATGCTCGCCCATGTCGGCCTCGGCGCCATGCCGACGGTGGTCGTCGGCGAGCCGAGCGCCGTCGCCGCCGCCGGCAAAAGGCTCGACGACGTGTCCCTCGCCACCTGGAAGGACTGGCTCGCTTTCCGATTCATCAGCGACCACGCCCAATTCCTGCCCAAGGCTTTCGACGACGCCCGCTTCGGCTTCTACAGCCACACGCTCAACGACGTTCCAAAGCAGGCCGAGCGCTGGAAGCGGGGAGTGCGGCTGCTCGACGCCAATCTCGGCGAGGCGGTCGGCCAGCTCTACGCCCGCCGTCACTGGACGAGCGAGACCGAGCGACAGATGAACGAGCTGATCGGCGACCTTCGCGCCTCCTACGGCGATCTCATCCGGAGGGCGTCGTGGATGGACGAGCCGACCCGCAAGGAAGCGCTCGCGAAGCTCGCCAGCTTCGATCCCAGGATCGGCCATCCCGCCAAATATATCGATTATTCGGCGATGCGGGTGACCCGCGCCGATCCGCTCGCCAACGTCATGGCGTCCGGCGCGTTCGAGTGGAAGCTGCAGCTCGCCCGGCTCCCCAAGCCCGTCGACCGGTCGCTCTGGGACATGAACGTCCAGGAGGTGAACGCCTATTACAACCCGCTGATGAACCAGATCACCTTCCCGGCCGCGATCCTCCAGCCGCCCTTCTTCGATCCCGCCGCCGACCCGGCGGTGAATTACGGCGAGACCGGAGCGACGATCGGACATGAGATGGGCCACGGCTTCGACGACGAGGGCCGCCAGTTCGACGCCCAGGGGCGGCTTCGCGACTGGTGGACCAAGGAGTCGGCGGAGCGCTACACCGCCCATGCCCAGGCGCTGGTCAAGCAGTTCGATGCGTACGAGCCGATCCCGGGAGTCCACATCAAGGGTCAGCTGACGCTCGGCGAGAATCTCGGCGACCTCGGCGGGCTCGAGGCGGCCTATGCGGCCTACCGGCGCTACGTCGCGCGCCACGGCGAGCCGCCGGTGATCGACGGCTATAGCGGCGACCAGCGCTTCTTCATCGCTTATGCGCAAAGCTGGCAGGGCAAGTCGCGCGAGGGGGCGCTCCGCGCCCAGCTCCTCTCCAACCCGCACAGCCCGGAGGAATATCGGGTCAACGGGATCGTCCGAAACCTCGACGCCTGGTATTCGGCGTTCGGCGTGAAGCCGGGCGACAAGCTTTATCTGCCGCCCGAGCAACGCGTCCACGTCTGGACGAATTGAGCGGGCTTCAACCCCTCCCTGCACGCAGGGAGGGGGGTCCCGATCGGCTACCCGCTTGAACATAGAGGAAACGGGGCGCTAGAGGGGCGCGTGACTTCCCCCCTCCAAATCCTCAACCAGATTTTCGGCTTCCCGGCTTTTCGCGGGGTCCAGGAGCAGGTGATCGGGCGGGTGATGGCCGGGCGGCATACGCTGGCGGTGATGCCGACCGGGGCGGGCAAGTCGCTTTGCTACCAAGTGCCGGCGATCGCGCGCGAGGGGACGGCCTTGGTCGTCTCGCCGCTGATCGCCCTGATGCACGACCAGATTCGATCGGCCGACGCCTTCGGGATCCGAGCCGCCTCGCTCACTTCGGCCGACGGCGACGAGTCTCGGCAGGAGACCCTGGCGCGGCTGAAGCGGGGCGAGCTCGACCTCCTCTACGTCGCGCCCGAGCGGGCGAGCACGCCCGGCTTCCGCGAGCTCGCCGCGCGCACGCCGCTCGCCCTCATCGCCGTCGACGAGGCCCATTGCGTCTCGGAATGGGGGCACGATTTCCGGCCCGACTACCGGCTCCTCAAGCCGCTGCTCGATGCCTTTCCCGACGTTCCGCGCCTTGCGTTGACCGCGACCGCCGATCGCCAGACCCGCGCCGACATTCTCCTGCAGCTCGGGATCCCGGACGATGGTCTCATCGTCGCGGGCTTCGACCGTCCCAACATTCGCTACCATGTCCGGCCCCGCGACGGGGTAGGCCAGCAATTGAAGATTCTGCTCGCCGACCAGCCGGGGCCGGGAATCGTCTACGTGCCGAGCCGGGACAAGGCCGAGAAGCTCGCCGAGCAGCTTTCGACCCCGGAGCGCAGGGCGCTCGCCTACCATGCCGGCCTCGACCCGAGGGTGAGGCAGCGCAACCAGGCCGCGTTCGTCGCCAGCGAGGACATGGTGATGGTCGCCACCATCGCCTTTGGAATGGGGATCGACAAGCCGGACGTTCGGTTCGTCGCCCATGCCGGCCTGCCCAAGTCGATCGAGGCCTATTACCAGGAAACCGGTCGCGCGGGCCGCGACGGAGAGCCGGCGGAGGCTTGGCTGTTCTGGGGCGCGGAGGATTTCGCCCGCGCCCGCCAGAGGCTCGAGAGCGAGGTTCCGGAGGAGAGGCGGCCGAGCGAGCGCCAGCGCCTCAACGCGCTCGCCGCGATGGTCGAGACCGGCGCCTGCCGGCGGGCGCTGCTTCTTCGCCATTTCGGCGAGAGCCCGGCGGAACGCTGCGGCAATTGCGACAATTGCGTTGCGCCGCCGTCCACGGTCGACGCCACCGAAGTCGCGCGCAAGCTCCTCTCCGCCGCCTTTCGAACCGAGATGCGCTTCGGGATCGGCCATCTCACCGACGTCCTGGCGGGGCGGGAGACGGAGAAGACCCTGTCCTTCGGACACAACCGACTGTCCGTCTTCGGCATAGCCGGGGAGGATGAGCTGGCCCTGGTCAAGCCGGTCGGCCGCGCGCTCCTCGCTCGCGACGCGCTTCGCGCCGACGCCTATGGCGGTCTCTCCTTCGGACCGGCGGCGAGGCCGCTTCTGAAGGGCGAGGAGACGCTCGAGCTTGTGCTTCCGCCGGCCCGCCGAGCACGGAAGCGGCGCGACCGCGACGAGAACCTCCCGCACGACCCGCTGTTCGAGGCGCTGCGCGCCCGCCGGCGCGACCTGGCGAAGGAGGCGGGGGTGCCGCCCTACGTCATCTTCCACGATTCGACTCTTCGCGAGATGGCCGAGCTGAAGCCCGCGACCCTCCACGCACTGTCGCGGGTGACCGGAGTAGGCGCGGCCAAGCTCGACAAATATGGCGAGGCCTTCATCGACGTGGTTCGGGGGTTCGAGTCGTGACGATCCTCCCCGCGCCGGGAGGGTTCATCTCATGAAGCGGCTCGACGGGACGACGCTGGTCGCCGGCCAGATCCGGCCCCGGGAGGTGGCCGGGCTCGCAGTGCGGATCCTCGTCAACAACCGCCCCGACGGCGAGGAGCCGGGGCAGCCGTCTTCGGCGGAGATGGAGTCGGCGGCGCGGGCGGCGGGGCTGGACTATCGCCACATCCCCATCGCCGGCGGCTTCTCCGAAGCGGACGTGGAGGCGATGGCGGAGGCTCTCGACCAAGGTCCCGCTCTGGCCTTCTGCCGCTCCGGGACCCGCTCGACCTGGCTTTGGGCGCTGGCCCGCGCGAGCCGCGGTGCCGATCCCGAAGCGCTGGCGGCGGCCGCCGCCGCGGCGGGCTACGACCTTTCGCCGCTTCGGGGCGCTTTGGCCGCGTTGGCCGGCGCCAAGAGATAGGCCTGCATCAACCGTCACCGGCATGACGACCCTCGGCAAGCCCGGGCCCTAGTTGATGTCCTGCCTCCGGAAGCTGGCGAGGGTCAGAGCGGCGAGTCCGGCGATCCAGGCGGCCAGCGCCGCGAGCGACACCGGCCACCCCAGCGCGATCACGCCCGCCGTCGGGAAGGCGCTTTCGAACGCGGTTCCGTCGGCTATCCAATGCTTCAGATTGGCGAGATGGTAGCCAGGAAGGACGTGGTGGAGGAACCAGATCAGACCCGGCGCCTTGAAATAGAGGAGCGGAGCGAAGCCGAACAAAAGGCCCTCCACCGATACCACGACGAGCGAAACGACCAAGGCCGCGATCGTCGAGCGCGTGAGCACGGCCGCCAAGCTGGCATAGCCGATGGTGAGCAAGGCAGGCGCGAGGGCGGCAAGGGCGCCCGAGCCGTGCGCCTCGAGGAGCAGGCCGGGCGTGAGCCCCGCCGGAATCGTATCCCCGCTGACGACGGAATGGAGCCAGGTTCCGAGCGTCGTGACAATCGCCGAGAGCAGGAAGGCGGCGGCGAGCAGAAGGACGACGGCGATATATTTGGCGGCGATCAGGGCCGTCCGCGAGCGGTGGGGGACGATCAGCTTCCAGGTGTTCCAGCCATATTCGCCGGCGAAGGCGACGGCGACGAAGGCGGCGATCAGGTAGCGGCCGAGCGTGTTGCCGGGAAGCGACCAGATGATGGCCGTGCTCGCGATCCAGCGCTCCAGGCTGTCATGTGACGGCGGCTGCTTGACGATCAGCGCGGCGGCGATCGCCAGAAGGAAGATGAGCGCGAGGCCGATCGGATAGACCCAGACGAGGAACCAGCTCGCCTTGTGCCGGGTCAGCTTCAGCGTTTCGGCGGAGATCGCATCAAGCATCGGGGGTCTCCGCCTGGGTGATCGAGAGGAACACCTCCTCGAGGTTGCGCTGCTCGGGGGCTAGGCTGAACAGGTCGACCCCGGCTCCGACCAGGCGCCGAACCACCTCCGGCGCCTCGGCTCGCGTGGCGCGAACGACCAGCCCCTCGCCGGACCGCTCGACCGCCCAGCGGGCCGACAGAGCCGCCTCGGCGACGTCGGGCGGCGCCGCCTCCAGGCGCAGGCCGTCGTCCTGGCGCAGCAGGTCGGCGATGCTCGATTCGCGGACGATCTCGCCGCCGCTGATGATCCCGACGCGGTCGCAGACCTGCTGAACCTCGTGGAGCAGGTGGCTGGACAGGAAGACGGTCTTTCCGCGCTGCTCGGCGAGATCGCGGATCAGCGCGCGCATCTCCTGGATTCCGGCGGCGTCGAGACCGTTGACCGGCTCGTCGAGGATGACGAGGTCGGGATCGTTGAGCAAAGCCGCCGCGACCCCGAGGCGCTGCCGCATGCCGGTCGAATAGCCTTTCACCTTTCGGCCGGAGTCGCGGGCGAGCCCGACCTGGTCGAGGAGGCCGTCGATCCGCTTGCCGCCGCCGCCGCCCTGAGTCCGGGCGAGCACTTCGAGGTTCCGGCGTCCGGAGAGAAACGGGTAGAAGGCTCCGCCGTCGACCAGCGAGCCGACCCGCTTGAGGCCCGAGGGGGAAGCGCCGAGCGCCTCGCCGAACAGTCGCACCGCCCCCGCGGTCGGGGCGATGAGCCCGAGCAACATCCGGATGGTCGTGCTCTTGCCGGCGCCGTTGGGACCGAGGAAGCCGTAGACCTCGCCCGCGGCGACGGAGAGGCTGACGTCCCGCACGGCGCGGACCCCGCCGCCTCGACCGCCATAGGTCTTGCTAAGGTTGACCAGCTCCAGCACCGGCGCGTCGTTCTGTGTCATGAGCGGGCCCCGGCTCTGCGAAGAAGTGTGTTAGTTTATTGATACACGCCGCGTGTCAAGCTTTGTCCGCGAGGTGCCTGCGGGCGTGGGCGAGGTCGTCCTCGTCGACCATCAGCCGAACCGGGACGACGAGTCCGTCCAGGCCGCCCCAGTTCATCTGGGTGTCGAACAGGAAGCTGTCGATTTCTTCCGAGGTCAGTCGAGCCTGCGCGATCGCGGCTTCGAAGCCGGTGTAGAAGCGGGCGAGCTCGACGAGCGCCATTACCAGGGAGTCACGTCGCCCGCTTCGGTCTCGTCGGGGCGGGGAGGCCGGCCGAGGATCGCGTTGCGGTGGGGGAAGCGGCCGAAGCGGGCGATGACGTCATGGTGCTTCTTCGCGTAGCTTAGCTGATCGGAGTCGCCGAGCGCGGTGAACAGGGCGAGAGAGCGGCGCTGGTCGTCGATCGACTCGCTATGCTGGAAGGGCATGTAGAGGAATCCGCGCTCGGCGACGCTCAGCGCGGAGTCGAGCTTGGCGTCGACCGCGCCGCGGGCGACGGCGAGGGCCAGCGGGTCGGTGGAGAACTGATCGGCATGGCCTCGGAACATGTTGCGCGGGAACTGGTCGAACAGGATGATCGCGGCGAGCGCGTCGCGGGGACCGGCGAGGAAAGCTTCCGGGACATTCTCCCGCTGCGTCTCCCAAAGCGCCTCGAAGCGCTCCGCGATCGCCGAGTCGATCTCCGGATCGGTCTTCCACCAACGCTCGGGCTCAAGCCCGAACCAGAAGTGGAGGACGTCTTCCTGCCAGGCCATCAGGCGGCGGTGCCGCCGACGGTGAGGCCGTCGATCAGAAGGGTCGGCTGGCCGACCCCCGCCGGGACGGATTGGCCGCCCTTGCCGCAGATCCCGATCCCCTCGTCGAGCGCCATGTCGTTGCCGATCGCGCCGACCTGGGTGAGGACGGTGGGCCCGTCCCCGATCAGGGTCACGCCCTTCAGCGGCGCTCCGAGCCGGCCCTTCTCGATCCGATAGGCCTCGGTGCAGGAGAAGACGAACTTGCCCGAGGTGATGTCGACCTGGCCGCCGCCGAAGCTCTTGGCGTAGATGCCGTTCGGCGCCCGGGCGAGGATCTCCTCCGGGTCGTCGCGGCCGCCGAGCATGAAGGTGTTGGTCATTCGAGGCATCGGGGCGTGGGAGAAATTCTCGCGGCGGCCGTTGCCGGTCGGCGCGACCCCCATCAGCCGGGCATTCAGCCGGTCCTGCAGATAGCCCTTGAGGATCCCGTCCTCGATCAGAGTGGTGCACTGGGTCGGAGTGCCCTCGTCGTCGATCGACAGCGAGCCCCGGCGTCCGCCGAGCGAGCCGTCGTCGACCACGGTGACACCGGGCGCCGCGACCCGCTCTCCGATCCGGCCCGAAAAGGCCGAGCTGCCCTTGCGGTTGAAGTCGCCCTCGAGACCGTGGCCGATCGCCTCGTGGAGGAGGACTCCGGGCCAGCCGGGGCCGAGCACCACCGTCATCTCGCCCGCCGGCGCCGCCACCGACTCGAGGTTGACCAAAGCCTGGCCCAGCGCGATGTCGATCCCCCGGCTCCAGGCCGACTCCTCGAACAAATCGTCGTACAGGTAGCGGCCGCCGACGCCGTGATAGCCGGTCTCGCGCCGCCCGTTCCGCTCGACGACGATCTGGATGTTGAGCCGGACAAGGGGCCTGACGTCATGGGCGACGAAGCCGTCGGCGCGGACGATCTCGACCACCGACCAGGAGCCGGCCAGGGCGACGGAGACCTGGGCGATCCGGGGATCGCGGGCGCGGGCGGCGGCATCGATGCGCTGGCACAGCTCGACCTTGCGCGCGAAGGGGACGAGGCTGAGCGGATCGGAGTCGGTGTAGAGCCGGGCGTTGGTCCGCCGCGGCGGCGCCGGGCGCGCGCCGCGCGCCGGGTCGAGCACCGTCATCGTCTCGGCGGCGCGGCGGATCGCGGCCTCGCTCAGCTCGTTGGCGTGGGCGAAGGCGGTGGTCTCGCCGGAAACCCCGCGAAGTCCGAAGCCGGCATTGGTCTGGAAGTCGGCGGTCTTCAGCCGCCCGTCGTCGAAGCCGAAGCTTTCCGACGCGGTATATTGGAGGAAGAGCTCGCCGTCGTCGCACCCCTTGAGCGCCTCGGCGGTAAGCCGCAGGGCGGCGTCGGGCTGCAGACTGTCCTCGCGATAGAGGAAGCGGCGCGGATCGGCGGGAAGGTTCATGCCCTCCGATATAGGCGCCCGCGCTGTCCACGCCAGCCCGAGCGGGCTAGATCGGGCGAATGCGCCCCCTTCTCCAGATCGGCTTCCGGCTCCGCCGCTTCCTTCTGCGCCGGCTTCGCGTCCGGACCCGCGGGGTCAAGGCGATGCTGTTCAACGAGTCGGGCGAGCTTCTGCTGATCCGCAACAGCTATGGCGACCGCTCGGTCTTCGTCCTTCCCGGCGGCGGGATCGGACGGCGCGAGACCCCGGCGGCGGCGGCCGCCCGGGAGGTGCGCGAGGAGGTCGGGCTGGAGATCCGCGACCTTGCCTTCGTTTCCACCCATCTCTCCTCGGCGGAGGGAAGACGCGACACGATCCACCTTTTCAGAGGCCGGGTCGGCGCGAGCCCGGTCGCGGACGGACTTGAGGTGGCGGAAGCGCGCTTCTTCCCGCTCGACGCCCTCCCGGCCGCCGTTTCGGCGGCGACCTTGCGGCGGGTCGCAGAGCTGAAGGGCGAGCGGCCGATCGATCCGGCCTGGTAGCTTCGGGTCAGCGATCGAGCAGAGCAGGGTCGCCGCATTCGCCTGCCCGCCCGCGGGAGAGGGGGCAATCAGGGCGGATGCTGGCTCGCCCCCGCCCGCGAAGCCTCGGCCCGAAGGTCCGGTCCATCCGTGAATGGCGAGAGAGGCGCCCCCTTTCGGAGGCGCCTCCCTTTGCCGTCCCGTCCGGGATCAGCGGTTCATCGGATAGACGCGAACGATCGTGTTGCTGCGCGCGTCGATCCCGTAGATCGTCCGGCCGTCGGAGCGGTAATAGACGTTGCCGCCGTCGCGATACTGGCTGCGATACTGGTAGGGCACCGCCCCCCAGCTCGAATCCGCTCGGGCGCCGACTCCCCAGCTGCCGCCGACATTGCTGCAATTGCCGCTTCCGCCGCCGCCGAAGATGCTGTCGAACAGGCCGCCGATACCGCCGCGACTGTCGTCGCAATAGGCGTCCTCATAGGGTCCGCCGCGGCCGTTATAGCCGTTGTTGTAGCCGTTATTGTAGCCGTTCGAGCCGTACTGGCCCTGATTGTAGCCGTTGCCGTAGCCGCGGCCGTCGGCGGCGCCAAGCTGGTCGCGGAAGCTGCGCAGGCGCGTCTGCATGTCGGCGCGCTCCTGCTGGGTATAGCCGTCGCGGCCATATTGCCGGTCGAGGCGGGAGATGTCGCGAAGCTGCTGGCGAAGGCGCCAGGCCTCGCGCTGGTCGATGTCGCCGGACTGGACTCCGGCCTGGATTCGCGCCTCGAGCCGCGCCAGGCGGTTGTCGATCCCGACCGCGCCGTTGGCGTTCGGGTTGTAGCCGTTGTTGTTGTAGCCGTTATTGTAGCCGCCGTTGCCGTAGCCGGTCTGCGCCAGAGCGGGAGCCGCGACCGCGAGCGCGGAGACGGCCGTCATGGCGATGAGAAGCTTCTTCATTGGGTTTACTCCAACCAGGCCCCCGCCGCTTGCCGATGTAACGGCCGAGCGACGGGAGCGTTGCGCGGGTGCGTCGATTAGTGCGGTCGGCGGGGCGGTCGAGGCCCCGCCGGCCTCTCATCGGCCGATCGGGTAGACTCGCACCACGGTCTGGCTGCGCGCGTCGATCTGGTAGATCGAGCGACCGTCGGAGCGGTAATAAGCATCGCGCGTGTCGCGATACTGGCTGCCATATTGCGACGGCACCGCGCCGAGACCGTTCGAGGCGCGGTCGCCGACGCGAAGCGCGCCGCGGCCGACCACCTCGTCGATAAGGCCTCCCATCCCGCCGCGCGTCTGCGCGGAGCCGGGCTGATCGTCCCAGCGCCCGTTGCGGTTGTAATCGCGGTCGTCATAGCCGTCGCCGTTGGCGTCCAACCGCTCGTCGGAGTCGTAGAGGCCGTCGCGATCCCGGTCGGCGTAGCGGTCGTCACCGCCATAGCCGTTATCGCCGTAGCCGTTGTTTCCGGCCTGGCCGTAGCCGCCGCCGGTGGTTCGAAGCTGCTCGCGCACCGCGCGCAGCCGCTGCTGGAGGTCGGCGCGCTCCTGCCCCGTGAAGCCGCTCACGGCATAGCGCCGCTCGAGCTGGGTGAGCTGGGTCAGCTGCTGGCGGACCCGCCACGCCTCGCGACGGTCGATCTCTCCGGACCTCACTCCGGCATCGAGCTGCGCCTGAAGGCGGCCGATCCGAGCGGAGAAGTTCGCGTTCCCGCCGACTCCGTAATCGTCATTCTGGTCGCCGCGATAGTCGCCGCGCTGCGGGCCGGTCTGGTAGCCGTTCTGATATTGGGCGGCGGCGGGCGCCGCGACGGCCATCGCCGAAAGCGCGGCCGCGCTCAAAAGAGCCTTGTTCATCTTGTTTCTCCTTGGCCCCCGCCCTTCCCTACCCGGCGCCCGGCCGGGTTGAACGTTCCTGAACCGTTTCAACAGGCGAGGTTCATCGCCGCACGCGGACGAACGGCTTTTCCTCGCGAGGCGGCGGGCTTAAGCGGGCGGCGAAGGAGAAAGGGAATGTTCGAGCAGGCCGCTCCGGTCGCGGCGATCGCCCATCTCATCCAGCTGGCGATCGCCCCGGTGTTCCTGCTGGCGGGGATCGGATCGATCTTGAACGTGCTCGCCGGGCGACTCGCGCGCGTCGTCGACCGATCGCGAAGGCTCGAGGCGGACTTCAAGGAGGAGGACGAGGCCGGTCAGCGCCAGATCAAGACCGAGCTCCACCTGCTCGACCGCCGGATGGCGGTGGTCAACGCGGCGATCAGCTGCTGCACGGCCAGCGCCCTGTTCGTCTGCATGGTGGTGGCGATCCTGTTCGTCGCGGATCTCGCTTCGTTTCCCTTCGGGCGGCCGATCGCCTGGCTGTTCATCCTCGCCATGCTGCTCCTGATCGGCGGGCTCACCTTGTTCCTGTGGGAGGTCCGGCTCGCCATGCACTCGCTTCGAACCCACAGCGAGGTCATGCCTCACCGGCGCGGCTGACCGTCCCCGAGCTGCAGGCTCGCCGCCTCGGCCCCGTCCAGCTCCCCCTCGCCGCCGGACAGGACGGCGCGAAGGCGCGGCATGTCCACCGAGCGCTCCCAGCGCGAGACGACGATCGTCGCCACCGCGTTGCCGATGAAGTTGGTGAGCGCTCGGCACTCGCTCATGAATCGGTCGACACCCAGGATCAGAGCCATTCCCGCCACCGGAACCGAGGGCACGACCGAAAGCGTGGCGGCGAGGACGATGAAGCCCGATCCGGTCACTCCGGCCGCGCCTTTCGACGACAGGACCGCGACCGCCATCAACAGCAATTGCTCGCCCATCGAGAGGTGGGTGTTGGTCGCCTGGGCGATGAACAAGGCGGCGAGCGACATGTAGATGTTGGTGCCGTCGAGATTGAACGAATAGCCGGTCGGGACGACGAGGCCGACGATCGGCTTCGGGCAGCCGGCCCGCTCCAGCTTCTCCATGAGGAGCGGCATCGCGCTTTCCGACGAGGAGGTGCCGAGCACCAGCAGCAGCTCGTCCTTGATGTAGCCGAGCAAGGCGAAGATCGAGAATCCCGCCGCCCGGGCCACCAGGCCGAGCACCACCGCCACGAACAGGATCGAGGTGGCGTAGAAGGTGGCGATCAGCTGGGCGAGGTTGGCGAGAGTCCCGATGCCGTATTGGCCGATGGTGAAGGCCATCGCTCCGAAGGCGCCGATCGGCGCGGCGTACATCAGGATGTGGACGATCCGGAACACCACGGCGGTGAGCACCTTCAGCGCGCCCTGGAGCTTCTCCCCCGGAGCGCCGACCAAGGCCAGAGCGATCCCGAACAGGATGGCGACGAGGAGGACCTGCAATATCTCGCCCGAGACGAAGGCGCTGAACAGCGTGTCGGGAATGATGTGGAGCAGGAACTGGGTGAGGCTCTGCTCCTCCGCCGCCTTGACGAAGGTCGATATGCTCTTGGTGTCGAGCGAGGCCGGATCGATGTTCAGCCCGGCGCCGGGCCGCACGAGGTTCGCGACGGCGAGGCCGACCGCGAGGGCGAGGGTGGAGAAGGTAAGGAAATAGGCCATCGCCTTGGCGCCGACCCGGCCGAAGGCGCGAAGGTCGGCCATTCCGGCGATCCCGGTCGACACGGTGAGGAAGATGACCGGGGTGATGATCATCTTGACCAATTTGACGAAGCCGTCGCCGAGCGGCTTCAGGGCCTTGCCCGTCTCGGGAGACAGCCATCCGACGATGACTCCGAGCGCGATGGCCACGACCACCTGGAAGTAGAGGCTCCTCCACAGGGGCTTCGAGCGCTCAGCCATCGGGAAGGAGCACCGTGTCCGCCGCCCGGGGAAGCAGGTCGGGATAATCGAGCGTGTAGTGGAGGCCTCGGCTCTCCTTGCGGGCAAGCGCGCAGCGGACGATCAGCTCGGCGACCAGCACCAGGTTCCTCAGCTCGACGAGATCGGGCGTGACCCGGAAGTGGCCGTAATAATCCTCGGTCTCCTGCTTGAGGAGATTGACCCGGTTGAGCGCCCGCTCGAGCCGCTTGGTGGTCCGGACGATCCCGACATAATCCCACATGAAGCGGCGTATCTCGCGCCAATTATGGTGGACGACCACCTCCTCGTCGGAATCGGTGACCCGGCTTTCGTCCCAGGCGCGAAGCGGCGGCGGCGGCGCCATGTCGCTCCAGCCGCGCTCGATCGCCTCGGCCGCGGCGACTCCGAAGACCAGGCATTCGAGGACGGAGTTGGACGCGAGGCGGTTGGCGCCGTGGAGGCCCGACATGGTCACCTCGCCGGCGGCGTAGAGCCCTTCGAGATCGGTCCGGCCGTCCAGGTCCACCATCACCCCGCCGCAGGTGTAATGGGCGGCGGGAACGACCGGGATCGGTTCGCGGGTGATGTCGATGCCGATGTCGGGTTCGGCGAGCCGCGCGGCGATGTTGGGGAAATGCTCGAGCACGAACGCCGGGTCGCGGTGGCTGATGTCGAGATGGACATAGTCGAGGCCGAGCCGCTTCAGCTCGTGGTCGATGGCGCGGGCGACGATGTCGCGCGGCGCCAGCTCCTCGCGCGGGTCGAAACGCTTCATGAAGCGCCGTCCCCCGCCCTTCACGCCGGGGGGCAGCTTCAGCTTTCCGCCTTCGCCTCGCATCGCCTCGGTGATCAGGAAGTTCTTGACGTCATGGTGGTAGAGGCAGGTCGGGTGGAACTGGTTGAACTCCATGTTCGCCACCCGGCACCCCGCCCGCCAGGCCATGGCGATCCCGTCGCCGGTCGAGCCCCTCGGGTTGGTCGAATAGAGCCAGGCGCGGCTCGCGCCGCCGGTCGCGAGGATGGTCGCCCGGCCGACGATCAGCTCGACATGCCCCGTCTCGCGGTTGAGCGCATAGACTCCCCACGCCCTCTTGCCGCCCGTGGGGGAGACGGCGTGGCGATCGGTCACCAGGTCGACCGCGACCCGGTCGGGGATGAGGGTGATGTTGGGATGCCCGGACGCGGCCTTCTCGAGTGCCTGCTGCACGGCCCAGCCAGTCGCGTCCGCGACGTGGACGATCCGGCGGTGACTGTGCCCGCCTTCGCGGGTGAGGTGCCAGCGCTCCTCCTCGCCGCGGTTGAACGGGACCCCGAGCGCGGCCAGCCGCTCGATCGCCGCGGGCGCGCTCGCGACGACGAACTCTACCGTCTCACGCCGGTTGAGCCCGGCGCCGGCGACGATGGTGTCCTCGACATGGCTGTCGAACGTGTCGCCGGGCTCGAGCACCGCGGCGATCCCGCCCTGCGCCCATGCGGTCGACCCGGCGGAGAGGTCGCCCTTCGCCAGCACCGCGACCTTGAGGTTGGGAGCGAGTGCCAGAGCGGCGCTCAGCCCGGCCGCGCCGGAGCCGACGATGACGACGTCATAGGTTTTGGTATCGGTCAGGACCGCCGCTCCTCGAACCCTCTCAAGCGGCCGCATCCGACGCCCGGGTGAGGTTGAGGAACACGTCCTCCAGATCGGCCTCGCGGGTCGAGACGTCGACGATCCCGAGGCCTTCTCCCTGTAGCGCCGCGAGCACCTCGCCGGCGTTCACCTTGTCCTTGCGATAGGTGATGGCCAGCGTGCGCTCGCCCTTCAGCTCGATCTTCTCGAAGCAGCGGGCGTCGGGCAGGCGGGCGACGTCGCGGTCGACGGTGACCTCCACCGCTTTCTCCTGCGCCATGCCGACCAGGGTGCGGGTCGTCTCGTTGGCGATCAGGCGGCCGTGGTTGATGATCGCGATCCGGTCGCAAAGCTGCTCCGCTTCCTCGAGATAATGGGTGGTGAGGACGATCGTCACGCCGCCCTTGTTCAATTCGCGGACATAGCTCCACAGCTGCTGGCGAAGCTCGATGTCGACTCCGGCGGTGGGCTCGTCGAGGACCAGGATGGGCGGCGAGTGTACCATCGCCTTCGCGACCAGGAGCCGGCGCTTCATTCCGCCCGACAAGGTGCGCGAATAAGCGTTGGCCTTGTCCTCGAGGCGCATGGCGCGGAGCAGCTCGGCGGTCTGCCGGCGGCCCTTGGGAACTCCGTAGAGCCCGGCCTGGATCTCCAGCGTCTCGGACGGGGTAAAGAAGGGGTCGAAGACGATCTCCTGCGGGACGATCCCGATCGAGACCTTGGCGTTGCGGGGGTGGACGTCGATGTCGAAGCCCCAGATCGTGGCCCGGCCCCCGCTCTTGTTGACCAGCCCCGCGAGGATGTTGATCAGGGTCGACTTGCCGGCGCCGTTCGGGCCGAGAAGCCCGAATATCTGGCCGCGCGGCACTTCGAGGCTGACCCCGTCGAGGGCGCGCTTGCCTCCGGCATAGGTCTTCTGGAGATCGACGATCGAGATTGCGGCGGCGTTCATCGGTGCCGTTTAGCGGTTCGGGCGCGCCGCGCCTAGGAGCGCGTTGGCCTTCCGCACGTTGTGCCGCGAGTGACCCGGTCCGCTCCTCCCGCTTTGCCCAAAGCCAGCCTGCGCGAGACCCTGGCCGTGCTGCTCTTCGCGGCGGGGCCGCTGTTCGCCAAGGGGCTGATCCTTCGCCGTCCACGCACGGTGGCCGCGATCGCCCGCTCGGACGCTGAGGGACGCGGAATCCGCCTGCTGGCGCGGCTTCGGCTGAAATATGGCGAAGGCCCGCTCCGGCTCCGGCTGCCCGGCCGGGAGAAGGCGGTGATATTGTCGCCGCGCCATCTGCGCCGGGTCCTTTCGCAAACTCCGGAGCCCTTCGCCGCGGACACGAGGGAGAAGCGGGCGGCGCTCGCCCACTTCCAGCCTAAAGGCGTGCTCGTCTCCAGCGGCGCCGAGCGTGCCGAGCGCCGGCGGCTCAACGAGACGGCGCTCGAGACCGGCTGCCCGGTCCACAGCCTGGCGGGCCCGCTGACCCGGCTGGCGCAGGCCGAGGCCGGCGCCCTGGCCGGCGCCGACGCCCTGACCTGGCCGGAATTCAGGGGCGCCTGGTCGCGGTTGGTACGGCAGGCGGTATTCGGTGCCTCGGCCCGCGATTCGCAGGACCTCGACAAAAGGCTCGACACCCTCCGCGGCGATTCCAACTGGGCCTTCCTCAAGCCGCGCCGCAGGCGGCTTCGCGAAGCGTTCCTTGCCGACGTCCGAGCCCGGCTCGAGGCGGCTCCCGCGGGGACCTTGGGCGCGCTCGCGTGGCGCCGCGCCGAGCCCGGAACGGCGCCCGAGCACCAGGTCGCGCACTGGCTGTTCGCCTTCGACGCGGCGGGCATCGCCGCCTATCGGACGCTCGCCATGCTCGCCCTCCATCCGGACTCGGCGGCGCGGGCCCGGCGCGACCCGGACTATCTGAGTGCGTGCCTCCTCGAGACCCTTCGGCTCTGGCCGACCACCCCGGCGGTGCTTCGCGAGGCCAGCCGCGAGACGGACTGGGAGGGCCGGACGCTGGCCGCCGGCTCGGCGCTTCTCATCCACCTCCCCTTCTTCCACCGCGACCCCGGCCGGATCCCCTATGCCGACCGATTCGTCCCCGCCGTCTGGCTCGACGGGCGGGCGGATGCCTGGCCCTTCGTCCCGTTCAGCGCCGGCCCCGCCGGCTGCCCGGCGCGAAGCCTCGTCCTGCTCCTCGCCGGCGCGTGGATCGCGGCGCTCGGCCGGGAGCATCTGTTCCTGGTGCCGCGCGGCGCGGGGCTCGACCCGGCGAAGCTGCCGGCGACCTTCGACCATTTCTCGCTTCGTCTCGGCAGGGCGCCGATCCCCCGCCGCGGACCGGAACCGGCCCTGGCCGGCGCGGTTGATCGACTTTCAACCGATGGAGACCAGCATGGCTGACAAACTCGCGATCGTGACGGGCGCTTCGAGCGGGATCGGGCTCGAGCTTGCGAAGCTCGCCGCCCGGGACGGCTACGACCTGGTGATCGCGGCCGACACGCCGCTCGTCGACGCCTCCGGAGAGCTGGCGGGGCTCGGAGTCCAGGTGACCAACGTTCCGGTCGACCTCTCCACCTGGGAGGGGGTCGACCGGCTTCTCGACTCGGTCGGCGGACGACCGGTCGACGCGCTCTTCGCCAATGCCGGCCACGGCCTCGGCCGAGCCTTCCTCGACCAGGATCCGGCCGAATGGCGTCACGTCATCGACACCAACGTCACCGGCACCGTCTACCTCGTCCAGAAGGTGGTGAGGTCGATGGTCGCGCGCGGCGAGGGAAAGGTGCTCATCACCGGATCGATCGCCGGGCACATCGCCGGGGCGTTCCAGGCGGTCTACAACGGCACCAAGGCCTTTATCGACAGCTTCGCCGATGCCCTCGTCAACGAGCTCAAGGACAGCGGCGTGACGATCACCTGCCTGAAGCCGGGCGCCACCGACACCGAGTTCTTCGAGCGGGCGGACATGCTCGACACCAAGGTGGGCACGATGAAGAAGGACGATCCCGCCGACGTCGCCAAGACCGGCTTCGAGGCGATGATGAAGGGCGAGCGGAGCGTCATCCACGGGCTTCACAACAAGCTCCAGGTCGCGGCCGCTTCGGTGCTCGGCGGCGGCGCCTCGGCGGCGATGCATCGCAACATCGCGGAGCCGGGAACGGCGCGGGAGCAGAAGAGCGAAAGCTAAAGCGTTGTCGGCGCGGGGCGGCGTTGCTACAGCGCCGCCGATGCAGACCGACCGCTTCACGCCCGAGATCAGCTTCGTCGAGACTCCCCGGGTCGCCTGCGACGGGGCGAGCCAGACTCACGCGGCGCTCGGCCATCCGCGAGTCTATCTCCAGATCGACGAGACCGGATTCGTCGACTGCGGCTATTGCGACAAGCGCTTCGTCCTCGTCGGCGGAGCGGCCGACGATCGCTCGGCGAAGTAGAGCGGCCTAGAAGAGCCGCCCGCCGTTCGGCACCGGGCTGGACGGCTGGACCAGGACCACCTTCCCGTCGGGGTCGGGAAAGCCGAGCGTCAGCACCTCGGAGCGCATCGGCCCGATCTGGCGCGGCGGAAAGTTGACGACGGCGGCGACCTGCATTCCGGGCAGCGCGTCGAGCGCGTAATGCTCGGTGATCTGGGCCGACGACCGCCTGACCCCGATCGCGGCGCCGAAGTCGATCTCGAGAATATAGGCCGGCTTGCGCGCCTCCGGGAAAGGATGGGCGGCGACGATCGTCCCGACGCGGATGTCGACCGCCAGGAAGGCGTCGAAGGCGATCTGGGGCGCGGGCGGCTCGGCGGGGTCGTGAGTCATGTGCATGGCGGCGCGGCCGTAGCAGCGGCGGCGATGAGTATCGACAGCTTCCGGCGCCTCCTGCTAGCTTCCGGAAGATGGCGACAGGACCTTTTCCGGCAGCTCGGCCGGAACGGCGGAACGCCCTTCCGGCAACGGTGGGAAACAGCCTGTTCGAGGGCGACTGCCTCGATCTCCTCGGGCGGATCCCCGACGGCGCGGTGGACCTGGTGCTGTGCGACCTTCCTTACGGAACGACCCGCAACCGCTGGGATTCGGCGATCGACCTCGATCGCCTGTGGGCCGAATATCGCCGGGTCCTCAAGCCCGCCGGAGCGGTCGTTCTGACCGGCCAGGGCGTCTTCACGGCACGGCTGATCCTCTCCAACGAAGCCTGGTTCAAGTACAAGATCGTCTGGGAGAAGTCGAAGCCGACCAACTTCCTCAACGCCCGCCGCCAGCCGCTGCGCAAGCACGAGGACATCTGCGTCTTTTACGATCGTCCGCCGACCTACAACCCGCAGATGCAAGCCGGCCGGGCCTATGACAAGGGCGTCCGCAAGGACCAGCACTCCGGCTCGTACGGCGATTTCCAGCCTTCCCGGGTCCGCAGCGACGGCGCCCGCTATCCCTCCGACATCGTTTACTTCAAGACCGCCGAGAGCGAGGCGGAGCGGACGGTATGGCACCCGACCCAGAAGCCGGTCGAGCTCGGCCGGTACCTCGTCCGCACCTTTTCCAAGGAGGGCGACCTCGTTCTCGACAACGCCTTCGGAAGCGGAAGCTTCCTCGTCGCCGCGGCCCTGGAGGGCCGGCGGTTCGTCGGAATCGAGCGCAACGAGGAGGTCCACCTCTTCAAGGACGCGCGGATCGACTATGTCGGCCTGGCCGCCGAGCGGCTGCGCAAGGTCGGAGTCGATGCGCACGTCGTCCGGCGGCCCGTGAGCCCTTGAACCGGCCTATCTCCTCCGGGCCTCCGAGCGCGCCGCGTTGAGCGCCGAGGCGGCGCGGATCAGGGCCTTGAAGGCCTCGGGGTCGGGCGTTTCCCCTCCCCTGATGTCGATCGCGCGGCGGGTGTTGCCGTCGAGGCTGGAGTTGAACAGGCCGGTCGGGTCGGGCAGCGCCGCGCCCTGGGCGAAGGTCAGCTTCACCTTGTCCTTGTAGGTCTCGCCGGTGCAGATCAGGCCGTCATGCGACCAGGCCGGGACCCCCGCGGGGTTGGTCGGCTTGCGCCACTTCACCTCCTCGACCGAGCCGGGATCGGCCTCGCGGATGAGGGCGCGAATGCGCTCGAGCGTCTCCTCCCGCCAATCGCCGGACGGGGAGGAGGAAGCGTCCTGGCCGTTCATTCAGGTCTCCTTCGAAGCGCGCAGAACGGCCCAGGATGTGCACCGTTTCGCCGGCGCGATCAAACCGTGCCTTCGCCCAGCGGCGGGCCGGCATAGACGAAGGCGCGCAGGCCGGAGGCGAGCTCGACCTCGACCCGCGCATAGGCGTCGACCTCGTAGCGGTCGATCGCCTCCAGCTCGGCGGGGGTGAGGGTGAAGACGGTTCCCGCGAGCCGGTCCGCCGGGTCGCCGGTGTAACGCGCGATGGTGTGGACGGCCTTGCCGCTGAGCGAGACGACGTCGGGCGAGGTGATGGCGAGCGGCGCGAGCGCGTAGCCGGCGAGCTGGTCCGCGCGCCCCTCGAGCGGGCGTCCGCAGGTGGCGATCTGAACCTCGGGCTGCCGGAGGGTCCCGTAGGCGAAAAGGGCGATCGCAGCTTCGGCCATGACTCCCTTATAGCCGCTGATAAAGCGCCGGAAAGGACAGGCACGCGGCGAGGGCCTTCAGCGTCGTCCCGGCGAAGGCCGGGACCTCGTGGCGGAAAGGCTCCGTGTCTTTCGCCCGACGCGATCCCGGCCTTCGCCGGGATGACGGGGCTGGCGCCAGAGCCGGCGCGCCCTTGGTCACACCGTCGGGCACAATCCCTCCGCTGCGCCGCGGGGTGCCGAACGGCTTGCGCTCCGCGGCGGAGGCGGTAGGCCGTCTCGCGTGAGCGAGACGAGAAACGGGCTTCCGATCCTGGCCTTCGCCGACCCCGCGGCGCTCGACGCGTGGCTCGCCGCCCAGCCGCCGGAGAGCCCGGGCCTGTGGCTGAAGCTGGCGAAGAAGGGCAGCGGCATCGCCGGCCCGTCCAAGGCGGAGGCGATCGACCTGGCGCTGTGCCACGGCTGGATCGACGGGCAGCTCAACCCCTATGACGAACGGACTTGGCTGGTGCGCTTCACCCCGCGCCGAGCGGGCAGCGCATGGTCGCAGGTCAATCGCGCCCGTGCGGAGGCGCTGATCGCCGAGGGCCGGATTCGCCCGGCGGGTCTGGCCGAGGTCGAATCGGCGAAGTCGGACGGGCGCTGGGCCGCCGCTTACGCGCCGCAGAGCCGGGCCGAGGTCCCGGCGGACCTCCAGGCGGCGCTCGATTCGAGCCCCGAGGCGGCGGCTTTCTTCGCGACGCTGACCGGCGCCAATCGCTACGCCATCCTCTACCGGATCGGGGCGGTGAAGAAGGCGGAGACCCGAGCCCGGAAGATCGCGCAGTTCGTCGCGATGCTCGAGCGCGGGGAGACGGTGCACGGCTGACCCGCGGGCCTTATGATACGCCCGATGATTCGGCCCCTTCTCCTGCCCGCCCTCGCCCTCGCGCTCGCCGGCTGCGGCGACGGCGCGCCCGCCGCTCGCGACTCGAACGCGGCGGCTCCGCCCAAGGTCGCCGCCGCCGAACCGGTGTCGGCGCCGCGCGCCAAGGACCCGCCCGTGCCGACCAACCTGCCCGCCACCGTCCGGATGCGGATCGAGACCGAGGCGGGGACTGTCATCGTCGCGCTCGACCACGCCCATGCCCCCGTCACCACCGCCAATTTCGTCCGCTATGCCGACGACCACCGCTTCGACGGCACCTATTTCTACCGCTCGGCGCGCAACCGTCAGGCGCCCGACCAGGGCTTCATCCAGGGCGGGATCGCGCACGGCATTCGGCTGATGCTCCCGCCGATAAAGCTCGAGCCGACGACCGAGACCGGCCTTCGCCATGTCGACGGGACGATCTCCATGGCCCATTCGAGCCCGGACACGACGATGGGCGACTTCATCCTGTGCGTCGGGATCCATCCCGGACTCGATGCCGACCCCGCCAAGAAGGAGCCCGGCTATCCGGCCTTCGGGCGAGTCGTGGAGGGGATGGACGTGGTCCGCCGGATCCTCGCCGCCCCGACGTCGGGCGGCTCGGCGGGAAGGCCGGGCGAGAAGATATTGAAGCCGGTTAGGATAATCCGGGTGACCCGGATGCGCTGACCGGCCACGTAGGGGCGGCGCATGACGGCCCCGATGGACGGTCGGAACCGCTCGGAAGGTCACACTCGGGTCTCACCTGTAGCGCTTTCGGGAGGGGGCGGCGGCGCCGACCGGGTCGAGGTAGCGGCACATGGCGGCGAACTCCTCGCGGGAGAGGTCAGCGGGGAGCTTCGCGAAGGCGGCGGCGCCGAGCGCCTCGTCGGCGGCGCGCTTTTCGGCGGCGAGGCGGGCCTCGGACTTGGGCGGGCGCTGCTCGGTGAGAAAGTGCGGAAGCTTGCCGTCGGCGATGTCGGCGATCTCCAGCTCGGCGGCGAGCGTGTCGGGATCGAGCAGGCGCTCGGGCGGCTCGGGCGGTGTCGGCTCCATCGCCCGCAAGCTGGCTTCAAGCTCGATCGGCGGCGGCGGCAGCGGAGCGTCGGGCGCGGCGGGCGCCGAGTCGGGCGTTTGGGCGGGTGTTTGTGCGGTCGTTTGTGCGGGCAGGGCGCCGTAGCGCTCCGGCTTGAGGTGCTTCAACAGGAACATGAGCAGCCGGTCGTTATAGACCCGCTTGGTGCAGACCACCTGGCCATATTCGTCGTAGACATTGTGCTCGACGCCCTCGAACGCGCGCTCGAAGGCGATATCCTCGACGAGGGCGCCGGCATGGTGGCGAGCGGCGTCCCAGGCGCGGGCGAAGGCGACGCCGTGGGCGGAGCGGCGCAGGCGATAGGCGGATTCGCGCGACATCCCGACCGCCTTCGCCGCCGCGGAGACGAGCCCGGTGTCCGCGAGCGCCTCGATGAAGCGGCGCTGCTTCTCCTCGGTCCATCCGTCGAGGCGGGGCCGGCGGCGGACCGGGACCCAGCGATAGTCGGCGGGGTCGTAGCCTTGCGGAGGCGGGGCGCCGTCTTCGGAGCCGTCGTCGGTGTGGATGGCGGGGGGCGCCGGCGAAGCGACGGAGCCCGGCGTCGGAGCGCCGGGCGGCGCGGCGGCGGGACGTCCGGCCGCTTCCGCCAGCGGGTTGAGATCGGCCTCGGGTGAGGCGGCGGTGGCGGTTCCGACCGCCGGCAATCCGCTATGCTGTGTCATCGGGAGAGCGGAACACAGAAAGAACGAATAGGAAATATCTTTTTGATCCGGATCGGCGTGACCTTCCCACTGCGCCGTGCGAGGAAGGGAAATGGACGACATCCCGGCCGGCGACGCGAGAGCAACGACGCTGGCGCTCCTCGCCCGCCGGGCGGCGGGAGCGACCGTCTGCCCGAGCGAGGTGGCGAGGGCGCTTGCGGCCGCGTCCGGCACGGGGGAGTGGCGCGGCGAGATGGCGGCCGTGCATGAAGCGGTCGACAGGCTCGTCGAAGAAGGCGCGGTTCGGCTCACCTGGAAGGGGGAGGCGAGGGCGGCGCGGGATGGGCCGTACCGGATCGGGCGGGGGTCCAGCCCGGCGGTTGACGGATAGCGCGTCGGCGTCGCATCCGCGCCAGGGGGCGGCATGCCCGAGGTGCGGCGCGCGGAGGGACCATGACGGTGGCACGGATCCAGTGGGCGATCGGCGCCGTCTTCTTCGTGCTCGGCGGCTGGGCGCTGCTCGCTCCGGGGAGCGTGATCGACCTCACCTTGCTCCCGCAATATCGCACGGGGACTCCGATCCTCCCCTTCGCGATCGCCTGCTTCGGCGCCCAGGCGCTGCTTTCGGGCCTGTTCGCCGCCTTCAGCCGGTTCACCCCCGCGACCTTCCTCGCCTTCGGTATCGCGCTCCTGCCCTTCTTCGTTTTCGACGTCTGGTTCACCTGGATAGACCCGGTGTTCACGCCGGTCGGCTGGCTGGACGCGGTGGGGAATTTCGTGATGCTGGGGCTGTGCGTCGTGGGGTGGAAGCGGGCGAAGGCGGAGGGCGGCTCCTGACGAGTCAGCGGTCGGCGAACTGGATGAGGTCCCAGAGGTTGCCGTACAGGTCCTCGAACACGGCGACCTTGCCGTAGGGGTGGACGGCGGGCGGCCGGACGAAGCGGATGCCGCGGGCGGAGAAGGCTTCGTAGTCGCGGTCGAAATCGTCGGTGCGAAGGAACAGGAAGACTCGCCCGCCGGCCTGGTTGCCGATGAAGGCCTCCTGCTCCGGGGTGGAGGCGCGGGCGAGGAGGAGGGTCGTGGCGTCGGGGCCGGCACCGGGCGGCGCCACGAGCACCCAGCGCTTGTCCTGCTCGGGCTGGTACTCGTCGATGACGAGGGTGAAGCCGAGCACGCCCGTGAACCAGGCGATTGCCTCGTCATAGTCGCTGACGGCGAGGGATATGTGGGCGAGGGATTGGGGCATTGAACTCCGCTGGTGCTGAACTCCCGTATAATGGGCCGAACGAAGCCGCTACAGGAAGCTATGCAAGAGTCACCTCCAGGAGCAGTAAAGGGCGACCGCGCCCTCAAAGAGGGTGAGCCGGATCGGCTTGGCTTCCGTGATGTGGCGGCGCAATTGGCTGCCTCACTAGTGGATCACGCATCGGACGATGGCCTCGTAGTGGGGCTCGAAGGGTCGTGGGGCTCAGGGAAATCAAGCCTACTTCATCTGATTGAGCGAGAGTTCACCCTACTTCCTAAAGAGCAGCAACCGTCGATCATCAACTTCCGACCTTGGTTGGTGGGCAACCGTGACGCGCTTCTGGCAAATCTCTTCTCCGAGTTGGCAAGGGAGATACGCCAGGTCGAGCTGAGCGCCGGCGACTCGACGGGAACAAGCTTGGCTCAGGCCCGCGCAGCCGGCGAGGCACTCCGGAGGTTCGCCGCCGGTCTCGGGAAGGTTGGGGGCGTGATTGAAGTCGCAGGTGACGCCGTGGGCTTTGCCCCCGTCAAGTGGCTAGGCAGCGGCCTCAAAGCCTTGCGACACTTGGCGAAGGATAAACCCGCGGACCCTCCGTTGGACCGACTGAAGGACTCTCTTATCTCTGCCCTTCGAAACCTCGGCCACAGGTTTATTATTACAATTGACGATGTCGACCGCCTTGAGCCTGAGGAGATAATAGAGGTTCTAAGACTTACGAGATCGGTGGCAGATCTTCCTAATATCATATATTTGTTATGTTACGACAGCGATATAATCTCACATAGCATCGAGCAGGCTGCGAAGATTAAGAGCGGAAAGGCGTATCTAGAAAAGATCGTTCAGCTGACGATAATGGTTCCTACTCCTGAGACATTCCAACTGCGTCATTGGCTGTCACAGGAGCTATCTACCTTCACTGCGACAAAATCAGAGGACGAGAAGGCGCGTCTCAGCGCCGTGATCGACTATGAAGGGGGGCGACAGCTTCGCACACCCAGATCAGTCATTCGCGCCATCGACTCGATGAGATTCTTTTGGCCGCCACTGCGCGACTCCGGGGCCGATCTGGCAGATTTAGTCTGGCTGCAGTTAATCAAGAACGGCAATCCAGGTTTGTACCGTTGGATCGAAGAATATAGCGCTACGTCGTCTTCGTTTGCACTCGGGACTGCCCGTGTTGATGATACAGAGAGAGCGAGCAGCTTACAGGCTCTCCTGAAGAGCGTTTCACCGGACTACTTTTCGGACATCCACTACCGGCATTATTTTGCGGATCTTCTGCCTGGATTAGAGGCTGAATACGCCGATGAAGGTTCCTTTAAACTGTATCAAGCGGTAGGCCGACAGGAGCGCGACGCGGCCATCAGAGATCGTCGCCTCGCGAGTCCGGACCACTACCGCCTGTACTTTGCTCTTGCAGGACCGTCGCATGCGCTGACTCAGGCTAATTTTGATCAGATTTGGCAGGCCGCGGACGCAGATGGCGCCGCGCTTGACGCGACCCTGTTGCAACTGCACGCGCAGGAGGCGGCGGGCTCTTTGAGTAAAGCGGACGTTCTGCTCGAACGCATTAGGGGTGCTGATCCCTCGTACCTGACTCCCGTGCGGAGCAGAAACCTTCTTCTGAGCTTCTCACGCGTCCTCGACGATGCGTACGGCGCCCGTCCCTTCGACACATTCTGGGTCGATTCGTTGTGGGACCGGGCAGAGCGTTTGGTTCCGATGCTCCTGTCAAAGCTCGCTGCCGATGATCGGAGTCAAGTCATCACCACCATGTTTGGCGCAGGACGGGCGGTTGGATGGCTGACGAGCCTGTTCCGTCATGACACCTTCGCGCAGGGTCGATATGGCGACCGGAAGAGGCTTGAGCAGGATTGGCTGTTCACATCTGGTGAGTTCGATCTGGTCACCTCAATCCTGATCGGGCGTTATCAGGGCATGAGCTTAGAGCAGGTTCTCTCCTCCCCTGACCCTTTGAGCTTGCTCTTCGCTTGGCGGCAAGGCGGGGACGAGGAAGGTCCGCGCAATTTGGCATCTCAGGCGCTGCTGACGAACGTAGGTCTTCTCAATTTCCTTGAGCAGTCGACCAGCACCGTCACCAGCAGTGCTAAAGGGAAGTTCAAGGTATTGAAGAAGGAGAACATTGATCCGTTCCTCGACTTCGAAGCCGTTACCGAGCGCCTCAATGCAATAGCCTCCTCGGCTGCCGCCGACGATTCTGCGAGGGCCCGCACCCTGCTTGCCTCTCTCGACGACGGAAGAGAGTATTAGGAGACAATTCGAGACCTGCCGCTGCCGACTTACTTGATCGGTACGTAGAGTTCCGCGCCGGCACCCCGAAATCTTTCGCTCATTTCCGCCATTCCCGCTTCCGGGTCGAGAGCTGGGACCCCTTCACCTGCCTCCGGCTGGTTCCCCTCCCCGGGAAGAGTTTCGGTGGCCTCGAGGAAGGTGTCCGCCGTGGCGTTCTGCTTGGCGGCGAAGTCGCGGACTTCCTGCGTGATCTTCATCGAGCAGAATTTGGGGCCGCACATCGAGCAGAAGTGGGCGGTCTTGGCGCCTTCCGCCGGCAACGTCTGATCGTGGTACTGCTCGGCCGTGTCGGGGTCGAGGCTCAGGTGGAACTGGTCGCGCCAGCGGAATTCGAAGCGGGCGCGGCTTAGGGCGTCGTCGCGCATCTTGGCGGCGGGGTGGCCCTTGGCGAGGTCGGCGGCGTGGGCGGCGAGTTTGTAGGTGACGACGCCGACCTTGACGTCGTCGCGGTCGGGGAGGCCGAGGTGCTCCTTGGGGGTGACGTAGCAGAGCATGGCGGTTCCGAACCAGCCGATCATGGCGGCGCCGATGGCGCTGGTGATGTGGTCGTAGCCGGGCGCGATGTCGGTGGTTAGGGGCCCGAGGGTGTAGAAGGGGGCTTCGCCGCAGGCTTCGAGCTGCTTGTCCATATTGGCCTTGATCTTGTGCATCGGCACGTGGCCGGGGCCTTCGATCATCACCTGGACGTCGTGCTTCCAGGCGATCTGGGTGAGCTCGCCCAAGGTCGCGAGCTCGGCGAACTGGGCTTCGTCGTTGGCGTCGGCGATCGAGCCGGGGCGGAGGCCGTCGCCGAGGCTGAAGGCGATGTCGTAGGCCTTCATCACCTCGCATATCTCCTCGAAGCGGGTGTAGAGGAAGCTCTCCTTGTGGTGGGCGAGGCACCATTTCGCCATGATCGAGCCGCCGCGGCTGACGATGCCGGTGACTCGCTTGGCGGTCATCGGGATGTAGGGCAGGCGCACCCCGGCGTGGATGGTGAAATAGTCGACGCCCTGCTCGGCCTGCTCGATCAACGTGTCGCGGTAGATCTCCCAGGTCAGGTCCTCGGCGATTCCGCCGACCTTCTCGAGCGCCTGGTAGATGGGGACGGTGCCGATCGGAACGGGGGAGTTGCGGATGATCCATTCGCGCGTGTCGTGGATGTTTCGCCCGGTGGAGAGGTCCATGACCGTGTCGGCGCCCCAGCGGATCGACCAGACCATCTTGTCGACCTCGGCGGCGACGTCGCTGGCGACGGCGGAATTGCCGATATTGGCGTTGATCTTCACGAGGAAGTTGCGGCCGATCGCCATCGGCTCGGACTCGGGGTGGTTGATGTTGTTGGGGATGATCGCGCGGCCTCTCGCCACCTCGTCGCGGACGAATTCGGGGGTGACGTAATCGGGGATGGCGGCGCCGAAATCCTGGCCGTCGCGCACTTGTGCCGCAATGGCATCGCGGCCCAGGTTTTCGCGGACCGCGACATATTCCATTTCCGGAGTGATGATGCCTTTGCGGGCATAGTGCATCTGGCTGACGTTGGCGCCGGCCTTGGCGCGAAGGACCTTGCGCCGGACGTTGGGGAAGGGTGCCACGCCGCCGGAACGGTCGGGGCCGAGCTGGCCGTTATCCTCGGGCTTCACCTCGCGCTGGAGCACTTCCTCGACGTCGCCGCGGGCGCGGATCCAGTCGCGGCGAAGCTCCGGGAGGCCCGTCATGATGTCGATCCGGGCGTCGGAGTCGGTGTAGGGGCCGGAAGGGTCGTAGACGCGCAGCGGCGGCTCCCCGCAGCCGGGCTCGAGGTGGATCTCGCGCATCGCGACTCCGAGCGGTCCGACGCGGACCTTGCGGCTGCCGCGGATCGGGCCGGTGGTGACTTTGAGCTCGGTGCGGGCGGGTGCGTCGGCCATTCGTGTCTCTCCTCAGGTGGAGGGAGTACGGGCGGGCCGACTCTCCCTCCCTACGCCGGTGTCAGCCGGATCAGGTTCGACGGGTCGCAACTTCAGTTGCCTCTCAACCGCTCGAACGCGGTCCCCCGGGGATGGAGGGGGTGTAGGCGCTTTCGGCGGCGCTTGGAAGAAAGAAGAAGACCCTCACCCTGCCCTCGCCCGCAGGCGGGAGAGGGGAGAAGGAGGACGCCGGCGCGCCTTCTCCCCGCCTTGGGGAGAAGGTCGGGATGAGGGTCTTCTCGTTCTTTACTCCGCCGCCGCCCGTGCGGCGCGGATCTCGGCGATGTGCAGGGCATGCGCCTCGTTCAGGGCGGCGAGCCTTTCGAGCTGGCCCTGAACCTCGCCGCGCGCGCCGGGGTCGGCGGGGCGCTCGGGCGAAAGCACCGCCCCGCAGGCGATGCAGTCGTCGCCCTCGAAGGAATAATGGCCGCATTGGCGGCACAGCAGGATCTCGCCGTCCGGATTCCTCGGCTGGCGGGACTGGGGATAAGCGCCTTCGGGCAGCGGCTTGCCGTCGAGCGTCTCGGCGACGAGGCGCCACAGCCCCTGGTCGAACGGCTCTCCGGGCGCCGGTGCGACCTGCTCGAAGCGCTCGCGGACTCCGGCGGAGCGAAGGGTTTGGGCGCGGTGGTCGCACATCGGATTGTTGCCGGGCACTCCGAGGATCGACCCCGAAGTCCAGGTGCAGCCCGCCTTGCAGACCGACTTGTAGTAGCAGGAGCCGCAAAAGCCCCAGGCGGGCCGCTCGACATTGGGGCGGACGGACGCCTGCATGGCGAGCCAGATTTCGGTGAGCGAGCCGTCGCGGACGTTGCCGCCGCCATATTCGCCCTTGTGGAGCGACGGGCAGGCCTTGACCATGCCGTCGGCCTCGATCGCCATTCCGCTCTCGGCGGCGCCGCAGCCGTCCCAATAAGCCGGCTCGTCGGTCATCGTCCTCCAGAGATGCTCGTAGGGGCCGAAATAGCCGATATTGTTCCCCGCGAAGAGCCGGAAGCCCGCCTTTCGGCCGCGCTCGAACAGGCGGGCGAGCGTGTCGTAGGTGTCCGGCACCTGCCAGGGCTGGAGGATGAGGTCGGTCTGCTCGGCGGCGTTCCCGGCCGGGACGGTGAGCTGGATCTGCCACATCCGGGCGCCGGCGGCGTAGATGGCTTCGTACGTCTCCTCGAGAACCGGCGCGGAGAGGCGGTTGACCTGGGTGTTCGAGCTCGGAGTCAGGCCGGCGCGGGCCAGCTCCTCGATCGCGGTCAGCGCCTGGCGGAAGCTTCCGGGAACGCCGCGAAGCCGGTCGTGGACCGCCTCGTTGCCGTCGACCGAGACCCCGGCGGAGGAGAGGCCGGCCTCGACCGCCGCTTCGATCTTGGCCCGGGTCAAGGCCCGCCCGCCGGTCTGGAGTCCGCACTTGATCCCGGCGTCGGAGACGGCGCGGATGATGTCGAGCCAGTCGCGCCGGAGGAAGGCCTCGCCGCCGATCAGGCTGATCTCCCGCGTGCCGAGCGCGGCCAGCTCCGCGACGATCTTGCGGATCTCGTCGGTGCCAAGCTCGTCGCTTCGCGGCCGACCGGCGCGCGACCCGCAATGGGCGCAGCGCAGATTGCAGGCGAGGGTCAGCTCCCAGACGACATGGACGGGATGGCGGAGCCGGCGGTCCGCCTCGGAGCGGATCCTGACCGGCTCCGGACGCGACCCGCCGGCATCCGCCACCGGCTTAGCCCTTGCCGCCGCGGCGGGCGATCTCGGCTTCCAGGCGCTGCAGCGCCGAGCGCAGGTCGCCCTGCGCGGCGAGCACCTCGCGGGCATGGTCGCGGTGCGCGATCAGCTCCTCGGTGCTGGTCCGCGGATTGGACAAGGCGTCCGAAATAGCGACTCCATAGGGCGGCACGGCGCCCCCCGCTTTCATGGTCATGGCTTTTTCTCCCGGTCGAAAACTATCCGCGGCGGCTGAGCTCGGCCTCGAGCTTGTCGAGCGCTCCGGAAAGGTCCCCGTTCTCCTCGAGCTGGCGGCGGCCCTCGTCGCGAAGCTGCTGGAGCCGCTCGAGGCTGGTCGCAGGATCGGCGAGCGCGTCGTGGATGGCGACTCCGTAGAGCGGCTGACGGCCGCCGGCCCCGGAGATTCCGCCGCTGCGCGACTCGATCTCGGCCTCGAGCTTCTCGAGCGCGCCGGGCAGATCGCCCTGCTCCTCAAGCTCCCGCCGCGCCTGGTCGCGAAGCGCGTTCAGCTGATCGAGCGTCGAACTGGGGTCCGCAAGCGCGTCGCTGATCGCCACGCCATACGGCCTTACCTGTCCACCTGTCGCTTCGGCCATTTCCACTTCCTCCCTTTGCTCAGTGCGCAGCCTGTTTTTGCATGATAAATAGCAACTTAGACTTTGCAGACTCTCGGATTTCTCCGAGTCTTCAATTTAATAACATATGCTCGTCTTTCGCCGGAGTCGTTTTTAGTTCAAAACGGAAATCGGGCCGGACGTAGGCCCGACTCGCGCGGAGGGTGGAATGACGACGATCGGAACAGCTGCGGACGGATCGGCCGACGTGAGAGACCTGGTGTGCGCCGAACCTTCGGGGCCGCGCGACATCTTCTGCCTTTCCTACATCCAGCTTTGCGGGCTGTCCTACGACGTCGATCCGACGGACATTCCGGCGGCGGTGGCCCAGGCCGGCAACGTCCAGACGTGGAGCCTCAAGGGCCAATGGTCGTGCGTTTGGGGCCCGGTGCTCGACGAGGATGAAGCCAATCTCGTCTACGTCGCGGCCTACACCGACGTTCCCGGGTCGGCGCCCGACGCGTTCGTCGTCGTGGTTCGCGGCACCGACGTCACCGACGACGTCTGGGGCGATTTCAAGGAGGCGTTCGAGGATCTCGCCGGCTGGAGCCAGCAGATGCCGCCCTGGCTTTCCGACCCCTCCATCCTCGTCTCCGAAGGCGTTCTGGACGCGTTGACGACCGTCACCGCGCTTAGCTCGACCGGAGGGACGGTCGCCCAGTTCCTCGCCGGCCGGCTCGGCTCCGACAGCAGCCGCAACCCGGTCGTCATCGTCACCGGCCACAGCCTCGGCGGCTGCGTGACCACCGTTCTCGCGCCGTGGCTGTCGAACTCGCTCGCGGCCGCGGGGAAGCCGGTGAGGATGGTGCCGGCGACCTTCGCCGCGCCGACCGCGGGCAACCAGGCCTATGCCGACTATCTCGGCCGCACGTTCGGTTACGCGCCGCGTTACTACAACAATCTCGACGCCGTGCCGCGCGGCTGGGCGCAGCTCGACAGCGTCAGGACGATCTACGACGCCTACGGGCTTTCGACGCCCTGGGTGGTGGACGGAACGATCGACGGCTTCGTCTGGCTGATGGGCGAAACCGGCGCGACCTACGCCCAGCCCGGCGGCGGCCGGCCCCTCCAAGGGGTCTTCTGCATGAACCTCGACTGGTATTCCCAGATCGGCGCGCAGCACGACCATAACAATTACATCCTGCAGCTGAAGGGCGAGCAGCCGACCTGCCCGGTCAGCGCCCGCCCGCGCAACCGGCGCTGGACCCCCGAGGAGAGAGTCGCGGCGCTCGGGGCCCCGGCGGTCTAGAGCGGAAGCCGCAACTCCAGCTCGGACGGCGGATCGCGCGCGGACTCGCCGAGCCCCGACAGGCCGAGGCCGAGCAGCCGGATGCTCTTCACCGGCGGGAGCACGCTGCGCAGGAGGCCGGCGCCGATCTCGAGGAACTCGGCCTCGCCGCTGACCGGCCGGTCGAGCGAGCGGGCTCGGGTGACGATCTGGAAGTCGCCATATTTGACCTTGAGGTTGACGGTTCGGCCGGACAGGCCCTTGCCGACCACCCGCTTCTCCCAGACGTGGCGGCCGATCCGCTCCAGCTCGCCGAGCAGGGCCTCGGGATCGCTTAGATCCTGGTGGAACGTGTCTTCGGCGCTGACCGATTTGTAGGGCCGGTCGGCCTTGACCTGGCGGTGGCAGATGCCGCGCGCGAGATCATGATAGTAACGGGCGCTGGAGCCGAAATGGGCGGCGAGGAAATCGAGGCTCTTCGCCTTCAGGTCGGCCCCCGTCTCGATCCCGAGCCGGGCCATCTTCCCGGCGGTCTTCGGGCCGACCCCGTGGAAGCGCTTGACCGGAAGCGCCTCGACGAAGGCGGGGCCGCGCGCCGGGGTTACCACGCACAGCCCGTCGGGCTTGTTCTGGTCCGAGGCGAGCTTGGCGATGAACTTGTTGTAGCTGACTCCCGCCGAGGCGGTGAGCCCGGTCTCGGCCCGGATCCGCTCGCGTATCTCCTTCGCGATCTCGGTCGCGATGCCGATCCCCTTCAAGTCCTCGGTGACGTCCAGATAGGCTTCGTCGAGCGACAGCGGCTCGACGTGCGGCGTATAGTCGAGGAAGATCGCGCGGATCTGCTGCGACACCGCGCGATAGGCGTCGAAGCGCGGCTTGACGAAGATCAGCCCGGGGCAGAGGCGCTGGGCGGTGACGGCGGGCATTGCGGAGCGGACCCCCCATTCGCGCGCTTCGTAGCTTGCGGCGGCGACCACCCCGCGAACGCCTCCGCCGACCGCGAGCGGCCGGCCGCGAAGCGCAGGATCGTCGCGCTGCTCCACCGACGCGTAGAAGGCGTCCATGTCGACATGGATGATCTTGCGCACCCCGTTCACGAGCTGTTCTTAACGCGAAAGGGGCGGCGGCGGAAGGGTGAAGCTAGCCCCCCGCCCTGCGTGCAGGGAGGGGGGCTGTCGCGGCCTAGAAGCTGTAGGCCAGGCCCAGCGTGGCGAGATACTGGTTGCGGTCGCCGCGGATCGAGACGATCGGGCTTCGCGCGAAATCGCCGAGCAGGCGCGAATAGCTGACGCCCGCGAAGAGGCTGAGATGGGGGTCGCGAAGATCGCCGGTCAGGGTCTGGGCGAGGAACAGGCTGCCGCGCACGTTCTTCCAGCCCCGGTCGGCCGTGTAGACCGGAAGCCCGGTGGCCAGCGAGCCGCCGGGCGTGATGCTGAAATAGGTCTGGGCATAGCCGCGCCCGACATGGTCGCCGCTCACCGACAGCACGGCATAGGTCCGGGGGCTAAGCGGAGTGCTGTAGTCAATGGACGGGGTCAGGATCGTGCTGTCGTGGGTGTTCGACACGTCGCGAAGCCAGGTCAGGTGGACGGCGAGGCTGTCATATTGGTTGAGGACCCCGTTCTTGGCGATCCCGCCATAGGCGCCGAGCTCGACGGCGCGGTCGATCTCGCCGAGCGCGCGCACCACCGGATCCTTGATCCGGCTGGAGCGGTCGAACCGGACGTTGGCGGCCGGGCCGAATTCGAAGCTGACCGGGGCGCCCTTGGAATCGCGGATGAGATCGACGGTCAGAGTGGTCCCGCGGGTGGCGAAGCCGAAGCCCGCCACCTTGCCGTAGAGCAGCCCGACCGGCGTCAGCTCGTAATCGTCCGAGCCTTCGTACGAGGGGACATAGGCGCCGCCCGCGCCGATGGTGAGGCTGTACGGCCGGTCCTGATAGGTTTCGCCTTCGTCCTGCGCCGAGGCCGGCGCAGCGAGGAAGAACGGCACCGCGAAGGCGGCCGCCGCGGCGAGACGAAAGGAATTCATGGGGTTGCGTCCTTCACCTGTTCGGGATGGAACAGCGCGGCTCCGCCGAAAGAGTTCCGGCGGCGTTATGAAAACAGTGCCATAACGGGGCTTTCGGGAGAGGCGGGGCCGCCACGGCTTTGCCCGCCCGTGCGCGCGGGCTAAGCGTCGGACGATGGCACGGGGCAAGAATCACGGCCTGTTGATCGCCGGGGGCGGAGTCGCGGCCGCGCTCGCGGCCCTGGCGATGACTCGTCTGCGCCCCGACGTCCCGATGCTCCTGGCCGGCGAAACGCCCCAGGCCGGCGGAGGGCGGACCTTGTTCTTCCTCGACGAGCAGCTGTCTCCGGAAGAGCGGGATTTCCTCGCTCCGCTCGGGCCGCGCAGCTGGGACGGCTTCTACGTCGCGCTTCCGGGGCGGAGCCGGAAGCTGATGCTGCGCTGCCATTCCGTCACCGGCGAGGCGATCGACACGGCGGTTCGCGAGGGCCTTCCGACCGACCGCTACCGGCCGGACTGCCGGATCGTCGCCGTTCGGGACGACAGCCTTCTCCTCCACGGCGGCGAGGTGGTGAAGGGGGACGGGGCGATCGACGCCCGCGCCTGGACCCACCAGACGACCCTGGAGCTCGGCTGGCGGCACTCGACCGCCCGCACCTGCCGGTTCGAAACGCCGCACCGGGTCGACCTTCCGGTCCTGGTCGACTCGACCGTGGAGCAGGGCGCCGGATGCGCCTTCTTCACCTGCCTTCCGCTGGACGAGACTCGGCTGCTCGTCGAGCATGTCCGCTATTCGAGCGCCGGCGAGCCGGAGGCGGGGGAGGGATCGCGCCGGATCGATGCCTATGTCGCCCTGCGCGGCTGGGGACGGTGCAAGAGCGAAGGCGAGGAGACGACGTCGCTTCCGGTCGCGCTCGGCGGCGATTTCCCCGTTTATTACCGGATCGGCGGCGCCCGGGTGGCGAAGCTGGGGCCGCGCGGCGGCTATTTGGGGCCGACGATCGGCTCGCCTCTCGCCGATGCCGTGCGGACCGCGCTACTTCTCGCGGCCCAGCGCGACTTCGCCGGAGCGGCCTTGTACGACCTGTTCGAAGCCGATGCCGCCGCCTTGTGGAAGAGGCGCGAATTCCAGCGCGGCTTCGACCGCCTGCTCCTGCGCGGCGGCGGCTGCTCGGCCTTGGAAGGCCTGTTCGGGCTCGAGCCGGCACTGATCGCGCGCTTCCTCGGCGACCGGCTCGGCCTGTTCGACCGCCGCAAGGTGATGGCGGCGGCGGGCGGCTGAAGGGCGAGGAAGGGGGAAGGGACAGGGGGAAAAGTAACTGTCCCCAGTCCGCGCGGCGGGTGCCGTTCCGCGCCGCCGCGCGGAAAAGTAGCGGTCCCCATTCCGCGCGGGTGTTGGATTCGCGTCCGCCCTGTGCTTTAGGCGCGGCCATGAACATCCATGAATATCAGGCCAAGGAACTGCTCGCGAAGCAGGGCCTTCCCGTTCCGGCGGGCTTCGCCGCGCTTTCCGTCGACGAGGCGGTGGAGGCGGCGGGAAGGCTTCCCGGCCCCCTCTACATCGTCAAGGCGCAGATCCACGCCGGCGGGCGCGGCAAGGGCAAGTTCAAGGAGCTCGGCCCGGACTCCAAGGGCGGAGTGCGGCTTGCCCGCTCGGCGGAGGAGGTGCGCTCCAACGCCGCCGAGATGCTCGGCAACACGCTCGTCACCATCCAGACCGGCGAGGCCGGGAAGCAGGTCAACCGGCTCTACGTCACCGACGGGGTCGACATCGCCAAGGAATATTATCTCGCGCTCCTCGTCGATCGCGGCACCGGGCGGATCGCGATGGTCGCCTCGACCGAGGGCGGGATGGACATCGAGGCGGTCGCCCACGACACGCCCGAGCGGATCACCACCATCACCATCGACCCGGCGCAGGGCTTCATGCCCCACCACGGCCGCGCGCTTTCGCATGCGCTCAAGCTCAAGGGCGAGATGGACAAGCAGGCGCAGAAGCTCGCCGGCCAGCTCTACCAGGCCTTCCTGGCCTATGATTGCGCGATGCTGGAGATCAATCCGCTGGTCGAGACCGAGGACGGCCGGCTGCTCGTCCTCGACGCCAAGATGAGCTTCGATTCCAACGCCCTCTACCGCCACCCCGACGTCGAGGCGCTCCGCGACGAGACCGAGGAGGATCCGGCCGAGGTCGAGGCGTCGAAACATGACCTCGCCTACATCAAGCTGGACGGCAATATCGGCTGCATGGTGAACGGCGCCGGCCTCGCCATGGCGACGATGGACATCATCAAGCTGAACGGCGCCTTCCCGGCCAACTTCCTCGACGTCGGCGGCGGCGCTTCGAAGGAGAAGGTGACGGCGGCGTTCAAGATCATCCTCTCCGACCCGGCGGTGAAGGGGATATTGGTCAACATCTTCGGCGGGATCATGCGCTGCGACATCATCGCCGACGGGATCGTCGCGGCGGCGAAGGAAGTGAACCTCCATGTGCCGCTGGTCGTTCGGCTCGAAGGCACGAACGTCGACGAGGGCAAGGCGATACTGGCCCAGTCGGGCCTCGCCATCGTTCCGGCCAACGACCTCGGCGACGCGGCGAGAAAGATCGTCGCGGCGGTGAAGGACGCGGCTTAGGAGTTTGCTGTCGTCCCAGCGAAGGCTGGGACCCCAGCGGGTGAAGCGCGCCGGCGCCTTTCACCCCCTGGGGCCCCAGCCTTCGCTGGGGCGACGGGAAGAAGAAGGAAGAAGGCATGAAGCTGCTGGTCCCGGTGAAGCGGGTGATCGACTATAACGTGAAGCCGCGGGTGAAGGCGGACGGAACCGGAGTCGATCTCGCCAACGTCAAGATGAGCATGAACCCCTTCGACGAGATCGCCGTCGAGGAGGCGATCAGGCTCAAGGAGAAGGGCGTGGCGACCGAGATCGTCGCCGTCTCGATCGGGCCGGCCAAGGCCCAGGAGACGCTCCGAACCGCCCTGGCGATGGGCGCCGACCGCGCCATCCTCGTCGTCAGCGAGACCGAGGTCGAGCCGCTCGCCGTCGCCAAGATCCTCGCCAGGATCGCGGCCGAGGAGCAGCCCGGACTGGTCATCCTCGGCAAGCAGGCGATCGACGACGATTCGAACCAGACCGGCCAGATGCTCGCCGCCTTGCTCGGCTGGGCTCAGGGCACCTTCGCGTCGAAGGTCGAGGTCGACGGCGAGAGCGCCAGCGTCACCCGCGAGGTGGACGGCGGGCTCGAGACGGTGCGGCTGAAGCTTCCCGCGATCGTCACCACCGACCTTCGCCTGAACGAGCCGCGCTACGCCTCGCTGCCCAACATCATGAAGGCCAAGTCGAAGCCGCTCGCCCAGAAGACGGCGGCCGATTACGGCGTCGACACCGCGCCCCGGCTGACCACGCTCGGGGTGCGCGAGCCGTCGAAGCGCGAGGCGGGAATCAAGGTGCAATCGGTGGACGAGCTGATCGACCGCCTCCGGACCGTGGGAGTGATCGGATGAAGTGCCTCGTCCTCGTCGAACATGAAGGCGGCCAGCTGAAGGACGCCACCCTCTCCGCCGTCGCCGCCGCGTCCAAGCTTGGCGAGGTCCACCTGCTCGTCGCCGGCGAAGGGGTCGGCGCGGTAGCCGATCAGGCGGCCAGGATCGCCGGAGTCGGCAAGGTCCACGTCGCCGACGGAGCGGCCTACGCCCACCAGCTCGCCGAGAATGTCGCCCCGCTCGCGGCGGACCTGATGGGGCATCACGACGCCTTCGTCGCCGCCTCGACCACCACCGGCAAGAACGTCGCCCCCCGGGTCGCCGCGTTGCTCGACGTGATGCAGATTTCCGACGTGATCGGAATCGAGGGCGAGGACACGTTCGTCCGGCCGATCTACGCCGGCAACGCCATCGCCACCGTCCGATCGTCGGATTCGAAGAAGGTGCTGACCGTGCGCGGCACCGCCTTTGAAAAGGCGGAGCGGGAGGGCGGTTCCGGAACCGTCGAAGCGATTTCCGGACCGGCGGATTCGGGCCTGTCTAGCTTCGTCGGCGCCGAGATCGCGGCGTCGGAGCGGCCCGAGCTGACCAGCGCCAAGATCATCGTCTCGGGCGGCCGGGCGCTCGGCTCCTCCGAGCAGTTCCACGCCGTCATCGATCCGCTCGCCGACAAGCTCGGCGCCGCCGTCGGGGCGAGCCGCGCCGCGGTCGACGCCGGCTATGCGCCGAACGACTATCAGGTCGGCCAGACCGGCAAGATCGTCGCCCCCGAAGTCTATGTCGCGGTCGGCATTTCGGGCGCGATCCAGCACCTTGCCGGAATGAAGGATTCCAAGCTGATCGTCGCGATCAACAAGGACGAGGACGCGCCGATCTTCCAGGTCGCCGACCTCGGCCTGGTCGGCGACCTGTTCAAGCTGGTCCCGGAGCTGACCGAGAAGCTCTAGCGGCATCGCCCGGGCGAAAGGGCGACAAGACGAACGTGGCTGACCGGACTAAGGTCTGTCCTGCCAGGACGGTATCCGTTTCCCGGCGAAGGCCGGGATCCAGCCGCGCCGTCCGCGCCGCTGGGCCCCGGCCTTCGCCGGGGAACCGGTGCTTCCACCTGAACAGGACGGACTCTAACGCGGTTGGCGGTGCACGGCCCCCTAGCTCGCCTCGAACCCGGCTCGCCGTTTCTCCTGCTCGGCGAGGGTGGGCACTCCCAGAGCCTGACGAAGGGCATCGGAAACGAGCGTCCGATCGTAGGGCTCCTGGGTGGAATTGCCGTCTGGGGGAATGACGTACTGGGTTCCGTATATCTGCTTCTGTCCGACGTTCCGTAGATACCGGTCCAGCGTAGCGGCCGCGATCCAGGTCGCGTCGCTTCGGCCTCGCGCCGCGGAGAGGACGGCCAGCGTGTGGGCGAGAAGGAAATCGCCGGGCGCGTGACCATGTTGGAAGACGAAGGCCGCATGCCAAAAGTCGTCGGCGGTCCGCAGCGCCCCGGAGTCCAGGAGCGCCTTCGCGCGCATACGCCGGGCGGCGTCGCGCGGCTCGACGACAGTCCAGTCAATCGTGTCGCTTTTCCGGTCCGCCTGGTCCGCTTCGTAAATCGCCGTCATTTCGACGTTGGCGAGCGGCGGACTTGCCGGACGTTTGCGCGCGTGGACGCTTGCTCAGAGGGACAGGGCGATCAGCGCCGCAACCAGCTTTATCACCGCTGCCCGAGGCACTAGCGCCCCTTCGGCTTGGTGAAGGTCCCCACCAGCTCGCCCTTGGCCAGGACGTGGCCCTTCATCGCGGCGAGGAGCTGGTCGCGGTCGGCTCCGGCGGGGAGGTCGAGCGCGCGGTCGAGGGCGAAGAGCTGGAAGTGGTAATGGTGCGGCTTGCCGTCGGAGGGGTGGGGGCCGAACCAGCCGGCGGCGGCGCGTCCGTTCTTGCCCTGGACCGCGCCGGACGGCAGCCGGCCTTCCGCCGCGCCGCGTCCGCCGGGACCGATGTTCCAGGCGAGCCAGTGCAGGAACGGTCTGGCCGAGGCGGCGTCGGGATCCTCGACGATCAAGGCGAGGCTCTCCGTGCCGGGGGGAAGCGCCGACCAGCTAAGCGGCGGCGAGACGCTCTTGTCGTAGGCGCTGTACTTGAGCGCGATCGGATCGCCGGGGCCGAAGGCCGGCGACGTGACGAGGAGCGGCGCCGACGCCTGGGTCTCGGGCCGGTCGATGGCGAGGGCGGAGTCGCGCGCGCCCGCCGTTCCCGAGCAGGCGGCGAGGAGGAGGGCGGCGAGGAGGAGGGGCTTGCGCATGTCCCCCTTCTACGCCGCCTCGTCGAAGCCGCCAAGGAAGGCGGCGACGTTGGCGCCGAGTTCGTCCACCGCATAGCCGCCTTCCATCAGCACCAGGGTCGGCAGCCCGAGCGCGGCGATTCGGCGGGCGAGCGGGCCATAGTCGGCGGTGCGCAGCTTGAAGAAGCTGATCGGGTCGCCCTCGTAGGTGTCGGCGCCGTAGGAGCAGAGGAGGAGGTCGGGCGCGAAGGCGGCGATCCGGTCCAGCGCGGCCGAGAGAGCGCGGTCGAACGCGTCGAAGCCGGTGCCTCGGGGAAGCGGCAGGTTCAGCGTCGCGCCCGCGCCCGGGCCCTCCCCCGATTCGTCCGAATGGCCCCAGTAGAAGGGGTAATCGGTGCTCGGATCGGCGTGGATCGAGGCGAACAGGACGTCGCCCCGGCGATGGAAGATGTCCTGGGTTCCGTTGCCGTGATGATAGTCGATGTCGAGAATGGCGACCTTGCCGCGCCCGGCGGCGAGCGCCGCCTCGGCGGCGACGGCGGCGGCGTTCAAATAGCAATAGCCGCCCATATAGTCCGCGCCGCAATGGTGGCCGGGCGGACGGCAGAGGGCGAAGGCGGAGCGTTCCCCGCCGAGCACCGCGTCGAGCGCGGTAAGCGCCGTCTGGCATGACCAATAGGCGGATCGCCAAGTCCCTTCGGCGACGGGAGTCGAGGCGTCCATGCTGAACCGGCCGAGCCGGGCGTCGATCCGGTCGAGGGCGAGCGGGCGCCGGCCGACCACCGGCCAGACATAGCCGGCGGCGTCGCCCTCCCGCCCCGCCGCGCGCCAGTCGCTCCAGGCGTTCTCGAGGAAATCGAGATAGGCCGCGGGATGGACGCGAAGGAGCGGCGCCTCGCCATGGTCGACCGCCGCCTCGGCCGGCGGAAGGGCGGCGAGGATGGCGTCGGCCCGAGCCGAAGTTTCGGCGAAGGGCACGAAGGCGCCGTTGTGAAGCTCCTTCACAGGCGCGTGGAGCCGCTGCCGTTCGTCCCAGAAGCCGCGCATGCTCAGTCTTTCTCCTCGATCAGCCTCTCCAGCGCGGCTGCGCGCGCCAGGTCCTTGCCGCGTCCGAAGCGCCCGAGCAGCCGCGAAAGCTCCGCCGCCGTCGGCACGTAAAGCGCCGCGCCGCCGATCCGAACCGTCTCCCGCGTGCGAAGCCGGAGCGGCGACCAGCCTGCATCGGTTCGCAGGTGGAGCCCGCCCATCACCTCCAGCGGGAACGGATCGAGCGGGACGGTACCGAAGACCCGCGAGCGGAAGCGCGCGTCCGGAACGCCCGGCCGCGGCGCAATCCCGCCGGCGCGCAGCAGAGTGGCGGCGTCGCGCGCGCTCATCAGCAGGTCGATGTCCTGAACCGGCCCAGTCGCCGCGCCATGAAGGGCCGCGGCGGCGCTTCCGATGATCCACCAGCGGTCGCGCGCCCCGGCGGCGCGTTCGGCCGCTTCCGAAAGCGCCGCTTCCAGCTTCCTCCTGCTTTCCATCCAGGCAGAGTAGCGGCCGCGGACGGCGCTGCAATCGCCCGCCGCCTGTGCCATAGGCCGGGAATGGCGCTCTACCCGCTCGTCCGGCCGCTCGTCTTCGCGCTCGACGCCGAGCGGGCGCATCGGCTGACCATCGCCGCCCTCGAACGCCTTCCGGCGCGGCCGCCGCCGCCGCCCGATCCGGCGCTCGCCGTCACCGTTGCCGGCCTTGCGTTCGCCAATCCCATCGGCCTCGCCGCCGGCTTCGACAAGGACGCTCGGACCTGGCGCCAGATGCTCGGCTTCGGCTTCGGCTTCGTCGAGGTGGGGACGTCGACCCCGCGGCCGCAACCGGGAAATCCGAGGCCGCGCCTGTTCCGGCTCGCCGAGGACCGGGCGGTGATCAACCGGATGGGGTTCAACAACGAAGGCCAGGCCGCCGCCCGGCTCCGGCTCCATGGGCCTCGTCCGGGCCCGGTGGGCGCGAATATCGGCGCCAACAAGGACAGCGCCGACCGGATCGCCGATTACGCCGCCGGAGTGCGCGCCTTCGCCGACGTCGCCGACTATCTGACGGTCAACATCTCCTCGCCCAACACGCCGGGGCTTCGCGACCTGCAGTCGGCGGGGGCGCTCGACGAATTGCTCGCCGCGGTCGCCGAGGCGCGCGGCGGACGGGCGACGCCCTTGTTCCTCAAGGTGGCGCCGGACCTCGAGCCCGACGCCGTGGCCGACATCGTCGAAGCCGCGATCCGGCGCGGGATCGATGCCCTGATCGTCTCCAACACCACCGTCTCGCGCCCCGCGCTGAGCTCTCGCCATTCCGCCGAGATGGGCGGACTGTCGGGAAGGCCGCTGGGGCCGCTCGCCCTCGCCCGCCTGAGCGACTTCCGCCGCGCCACCGGCGGCGCTCTGCCGCTGATCGCCGCCGGCGGGATCGAGACCGCCGCCGACGCCTATGCGCGGCTTCGGGCGGGCGCGTCGCTGGTCCAGCTCTACTCGGCGCTGGTCTACGAGGGCCCAGGCCTGGCGCGCCGCATGACGCGGGATTTGAAGGCGCTGCTCGAGCGCGACGGCTTCGCCAATGTGGCGGAAGCGGTGGGGACCGACGCGGCCTGAACCTCCCTCTCCCCTCCGGGGAGAGGGTCGGGGAGAGGGGGAGTCCGACTCCCGGCGCTCGGGAATTTCAGACTTCCCCTCTCCCTAGCCCTCTCCCCAAAGGGGAGAGGGGACTTAAGTCTTGCGCGCTTCCCCAACGCCTCTAGTGTCGCGCGCCATGTCGAACCGGCCCCTGCCGCGCCTCGCGCCTTTGCTTCTCGCCGCTTTGTGTCTCACCGCCGCGCCCGCCGAGGCGCGAGGGCCGGCGCGCGCGCCGGTCTCGGCGCGGGTCGATCCGGGGATGGTTTCGGCCGCCGATCCGCGCGCGGCCGCGGCCGGGGTGGAGATCTTGCGCAAGGGCGGAAGCGCGACCGATGCGGCGATCGCGACGATGTTGGCGCTGAACGTGGTCGAGCCGCAGAGCGCCGGGATCGGCGGCGGGGCCTTCTTCGTCCGCCATGACTCGAAGACCGGGGCGACGAGCACGATCGACGGGCGGGAGACGGCGCCGAAGGCGGCGGATCCGCGCTGGTTCTACCGCCCCGACGGAACCCCGCTCGCCCATGACGAAGCCGTCCCCGGCGGCCGAAGCGTCGGCGTTCCGGGAACGCTCCGGGCGATGGCCATGGCGCACAAGAGCGGCGGACGGCTTCCCTGGGCGGCCTTGTTCCAGCCGGCGATCCGGCTGGCGCGCGACGGCTGGACCTTGAGCCCCCGCTTCGCCCGGCTGCTCGCCGACGCGGTCGGGTTCGTCGATGCCGGCGCGGCGCGGGTGTTCCTCGACTCCGCCGGAAGGCCGCTTCCCGCCGGAACGCGGGTGCGCAATCTGGAGCAGGCGGCTTTGTTCGAGCGGATCGCGCGCTCCGGCCCCGATTCCTTCTACACCGGAGCCCAGGCCGGGAAGATCGTCGCGACGGTCAACGGCGCGGCGCGCAACCCGTCGAAGATGAGCCTCGCCGACCTTTCCCAATACCGGGCCAAGGCGCGGCCGCCGGTCTGCGCGCTCTATCGCGGCTACCGGGTTTGCAGCATGGGCCCGCCTTCGTCGGGCGGCGTGACGGTGCTGATGATCCTCAAGCAGCTCGAGCGGTTCGACCTCTCGGCGCTCGGGCCGAGATCGCCGGTCGCCTGGCACCTGTTCGCCGAATCCTCGCGCCTCGCCTTCGCCGACCGAGACCTCTATGTCGGCGATCCCGACTTCGTCCATGTGCCGGTGGCGGGGCTGATCGACCCCGCCTACCTCGCCTCCCGTTCGGAGCTGATCTCGGCCGAGCGGACGATGACCCACGCCGCGGCCGGAACGCCGAGCGGCGCTCCGGCGCGGCTTCCGGTGCCCGCCGGGGAGCGCGCCGGAACCACCGACCTGGTCGTCGCCGACCGGGCCGGCAACGTCGTCGAGGTGACGACGACGATCGAGAGCATCTTCGGCTCGGGCCTGTCGGTCGACGGCACGATGCTCAACAACGAGCTGACCGATTTCGACATCGTTCCGGAGAAGGGCGGCTGGCTCGCGGTCAACCGGGTCGAGGGCGGCAAGCGTCCGCGAAGCTCGATGGCGCCGACCATCGTCTACGGGCCGGACGGCAAGGTTCGGCTCGCGCTCGGAGCGGCCGGCGGGCCGACGATCATCGCCCAGGTCGCCAAGGCGATCGTCGCGGTGATCGACTGGAAGATGAGCGCCCAGAACGCGATCGGGCTCGGACTTCTCTTCTCGCCGGGCGACACCGCGATCCTCGAGAAGGGGACGGCGCTGGAGCCGCTGGCGCCGGCGCTTCGGGCGCTCGGCCACAAGGTCACGGTCGCCCCATTGGGGCTCAAGGCCAACGCGATCGAGCGGGTCGGCGGGCGCTGGGTCGGAGCGGCGGACCCGCGCAGCGAGGGAGTCGCGATGAGCGAGACGGGCGCGATCGGCCGGATCGAGCGCAGCGTCCAGGAGCGTCCGCCGGAATGACCGCCGCCCCGGTGCGAGAGGCGGCGGCCCAGGCGGATCAGGCGCGCCCGTTCGAGCAGTTCCCGAACCTCGTCGCGATGTTCTTCGCGCGCGCCGCGGAGAAGGGCGATGCCCCGTTCCTGTGGGCGAAGATCGACAAGGAATGGCGCTCGACCAGCTGGCGGCGGGCGGCGGAGCAGGTGGCGAGCATGGCCGCGGCGCTCCGCCGGATCGGCCTTCGCAAGGGCGACCTCGTCATGCTGGTGTCGGAGAACCGGCCGGAATGGTGCCTCGCCGACCTCGCCATCATGGCGGCGGGGTGCGTCACGGTGCCGACCTACACCACCAACACCGAGCGCGACCACCAGCACATCCTCGACGACAGCGGCGCGCGCGCCGTCATCGTCTCGACCCAGAAGCTGGCCAAGGCGCTACTTCCGGCGGCTCAGCGCACCTCGGGCTGCGAGCATGTCATCGCCATCGAGCCGCTTCCGGGCGGCCAGACGAGCAACGTCCAGTATCACGACTGGACCGCTCTGATCGCGTCCGAGCCGCCCGACGTCGCGGCGGCGACGGCGGCGGCGGATTTCCAGCGGGGCGACCTCGCCTGCCTGATCTACACCTCCGGAACCGGAGGCGCGCCGCGCGGGGTGATGCTCCACCACGGCGCGATCCTCCACAATGTCGAAGGCTGCGTGACCGTGATCGCCGAGGATTTCGGGGTGGGCGAGGAAGTGTTCCTCTCCTTCCTGCCGGCGAGCCACGCCTACGAGCATTCGGGCGGCCAGTTTTTCCCGATCGGGATCGGCGGCCAGATCTATTATTCCGAAGGGATCGAGAAGCTCGCCTCCAACATCGAGGAGACGAGGCCGACGATCATGGTCGTCGTGCCCCGGCTGTTCGAGGTGCTCCGGACCCGGATCCTCAAGCAGATGGAGAAGCAGGGCCGGCTGACGCAGTATCTCCTCAAGCGGGCGCTGGAGATCGGAGCCCGCGAGATGGAGGGCGGGGTTCCGCTGTGGGACCGGCCGATGGACTTCCTGCTGAGCCGAACCCTTCGGCCGAAGGTCGGCGCCCGGTTCGGCGGACGGATCAAGGCGATGGTTTCGGGCGGCGCTCCGCTCAACCCGGAAGTCGGCCTGTTCTTCCACGCGGTCGGCCTCACCTTCCTCCAGGGCTACGGCCAGACCGAGGCGGCGCCGGTGATCAGCTGCAACCGGCCGGCGGCGGGGATCCGCCTCGACAGCGTCGGGCCGCCGCTCAAGAACACCGAGGTGAGGATCGCCGAGGACGGCGAGATACTGGTCCGCGGCGAGCTGGTCATGAAAGGCTATTGGCGCAATCCCTCGCTGACCGAGAGGACCGTGATCGACGGCTGGCTCCATACCGGCGACGTCGGCCATATCGACCAGCGCGGGCGGATCGTCATCACCGACCGGAAGAAGGACCTCATCATCCTCGACAAGGGCGACAACGTCGCGCCTCAGCGGGTGGAAGGGATGCTGACCCTCCAGCCGGAGATCGGCCAGGCGATGGTGTCGGGCGACCGCCGGCCCTATCTGGTCGGACTGATCGTGCCCGAGGCGGACTGGACGGCGGAATGGGCGAGGGCGAACGGGAAGCCGAACGACCCGGCCGCGCTGCGCTCCGATCCCGATTACCACAAGGCGCTTTCGGCCGCGGTCGACCGGGTCAATTCCCAGCTCTCGGTGATCGAGAAGGTGCGCCGCTTCATCCTCGCCGACACGCCGTTCACGGTCGAGAACGAGCAGCTCACCCCGTCGATCAAGATCCGCCGCCACGTCCTCAAGGGCGTCTACGGCGAACGCCTGGACGCGCTGTACAAGAAATAGCCGGCGTTCCTCCCCTCTCCCCATGGGGAGAGGGAGAATTCAGCCTCTCACCCGCCGGTAGGGCTGGAAATCGCCGAGGCCGCAGGCCCCGTCCTGGAACCCGCTGACCGTGTCGACGACCGACGCGATGTCCCCGCGGCAGAGCTGAGTGGTCGGGGTCGTCGTCCGCAGGGCGCGGCCGTAGCCGAGATCCGGGCAGCCGCCCGGCGGATTGTTGACCCACAGCCGGCCGCGTCCGGTGCCTTCGAAGACGATCGCGCCTCCGACCGACTTGTTGCCCCGCAGGTCGCGCATGTTGACGCAGGAGACCGGCGGCCCGTCGGGCTCGTAGCCGGCGAGGCGGGTCGAAAGCTGCGCCGCGGTGTCGCCGGCGCGGTCCGCCTCGGCGCGGTCGTCCATGGCGCAGCCGGCCGTCAGGATAAGGCATGTTGTGATGGGGAGAAGCTTGTTCATGACCACCTCCGTACGCGTGACAAACGTGCGGCGAGGCGACTCGGTCGCCTAGCCGCGGAAATTATCCTTGTCGCGGCGCCGCCTGGCGAATTCCTCGATCGAGTCGGCCCGCATGAAGGGATTGGTGGCGCGCTCCAGGCCGATCGTGGTCGGAACCGTCGCCTCGCCGGCGGCGCGTGCGGCCTCGACCTCGGCGAGGCGCCTGGCAAGCGCCGCATTGTCCGGCTCGACGGTGATCGCGAAGCGGGCGTTCGAAAGCGTATATTCGTGCGCGCAATAGACGAGGGTCTCGGCCGGGTAGCCCGACAACAGGGTAAGATTGGCGAACATCTGCTCGGCCGTCCCCTCGAACAGCCGGCCGCAGCCCATCGCGAACAGCGTGTCGCCGACGAAGACGGTGCGCTCGCTCGAAAGGTGGTAGGCGATGTGGCCGGCGGTGTGCGCGGGGACCTCGACGATCTCGGCCTCGATCGGCCCGAGGGTCACCCGGTCTCCCGCGCCGACCTGACGGTCGAGGGTCGGGATTCGGGCCGCTTCGGCGGCCGGGCCGGTGACGAAGGCGCCGGTCGCCGACTTGATCGCCGCGTTTCCGCCGGTGTGATCGGGATGCCAGTGGGTGTTCCAGATCTGGCTTATCCGCCATCCCCGGGCGGACGCCGCCTCCAGCACCGGACCCGCTTCGGCCGGGTCGACCACCGCCGTCTCGCCCGAGCCCGGCTCGTGGACCAGCCAGATGTAATTGTCGCTGAGCGCCGGGATTTGGACGATCTCCATCGCCCGATTCCTACGCCAGACGCGCGAGCCGCGCCAGCGCGTCGGCGGCGAGGGCGCGGACGAGGTCGGCGGCGGGGAGCGGGCGGCCGAGGGGGCCGGACTGCCCCGCCCATAGGGGCCCGAAGCCATATTCGCCCCGCGCCTCGGCGGCCGAGCGGACCGGAGCCAGAGCCGCGGAAGCGAGCGGGAAGGGTGGCGCCTCCGGCCTGATCGCGCCGAGCTCGCGCATCAGCCGCCCCTCTATCCCGCGCGCCAGCCCGCCGCTCATCAGGTTGGTGAAGCGGGTCGGGGCGCTTCCCAGCGCCGCGCGATGGGGCGGCGAAATCCGGCTCTCCGGACAATGGAGGAAGGCGGTGCCGAGCTGGACCGCGCTCGCTCCCAGGACGAAGGCGGCGGCGATCCCGCGGCCGTCGCCGATCCCGCCGGCGGCGATCACCGGCACCGCCACCGAATCCGCCACCTGCGGAAGGAGGGCGAAGAGAGTCATCGCCTCGGCGGGGTCGGCGCCGAGGAAATGCCCGCTATGGCCGCCCGCCTCCCAGCCCTGGACGATCAAAGCGTCCACTCCGCGCGCCTCGAGCCACAGCGCCTCGGCGACGGTGGTGGCGTTGCCGATCACCGCCGCGCCGGCCTTTCCAACCCTCTCGAGAAGAGCCCGCTCGGGAAGCCCGAAGTGGAAGCTCACCACCTCAGGCCGAACCGCCTCGACCGCGGCGCAGGCCGCCTCGTCGAACGGACGGCGCAGCGCCCCGGCCGGTCCGCCGTCGACCCCGAACTCCGCGTAATAAGGCGCGAGAAGCGCGCGCCAGGCCGAATCGTCGGCTTCGGGCGGCGGCGGGTGGCAGAAGAAGTTGAGGTTGATCGGCCCCTTCGCCCGCGAGCGGACCTCCGCCGCCTGGGAGCGTATCTCGTCGGGACCGAGCATCGCGCAGGGAAGCGACCCGAGGGCTCCGCCGTTCAGCGCGGCGACGCAGAGATCGACTCCGGCGGCTCCGGCCATCGGCGCCTGGACGATCGGATGCTCCGCCCCGGCGAGGGCGGTGAAGCGCCTATCGGGCCAGGCGCCTACCATGCCCCCGTGTTCGGCATCGAGGCCCAGGGCTCCTGCGGCGGCAAGGCGGGGCCCGCCTGGAGCAATTCGATCGAGATGTTGTCGGGCGTCCGGACGAAGGCCATGTGGCCGTCGCGCGGCGGGCGGTTGATCGCGATCCCCGCCTCCATCAGGCGCCGGCAGCTCTCGTAAATGTCGTCGACGCGATAGGCGAGATGACCGAAATTGCGCCCTTCCGAATAGCCGCCGGCCTCGTCCCAATTGAAGGTCAGCTCGACCTGCGCGTCCTCGTCGCCGGGGGCGGCGAGGAAGATGAGGGTGAAGCGGCCCTTCTCGTTGTCGATCCGGCGCAGCTCGCGAAGCCCGAGCAGCTCGAAGAAGCGGACGGTCGAGTCGGGGTCGGAAACCCGGATCATCGTGTGAAGATATTTCATGGGCGGCCTCCGTGAGCGTCCCGCGCCCTATAGAACCGGCGGTGCCGCGCGATCCAGAGCTCAGCGCGGCGGCGGCGTTCCGGCGGGCCGGTCGGGATTGGCGGCGAGCGCAGCCTGCGCCGCTCGGGCGGCGTCGGAGCCGGGCTGGGCCCTGGCCGCCCGAGCGTAGAGCGCCTTGGCGCCTTCGATCTCGTCGGATAGGGCCGCGATGTTCCCCGCCTCGAGAAGGACGGACGAATCGTCGGGGGCGAGGCTCACCGCCTTGGCGATGGAGTCGCGCGCGCGCTTCAGATCGCCCTGACGGCGGGCAAGGGCCGCGGAGAGATACCAGGCGAAGCCGTCGGCGGGGACCAGTTCAAGCGCCTGGTCTATGTCGCGCCGGGCGCCCGCCTCGTCGCCGAGGGCGACCGAGGCGCGGGCGCGGTCGAGAAGCACCTCGCCTTTCAGCGGGGACGCGAGGAGCGCCGTGGCCAGGGCGGAGTCGAAATCCTGGACGGCCTTGGCCGGCTCGCCGGCGGCAAGCCAGGCATTGCCGGCCTGGACCCGGAAATCGGCGCGGCGGGAATCCTGGCGGCGCTCCGCCTCGACCGCCGCCTGCTCGAATGCCGCCGCCGCTTCGGGCCAGCGTTCGAGGCCGGCGAGGGCGAGCCCCTCACAGAGCCGAGCGTCGGTTCCGCCGCCCTTCGCCGTCCACGCCTGCGCCGTGGCGACCGCTTTCGCGGGCGCGGAAGCCGCCTCGGCGGAGCAGGATTTGAGGCTGGTGGGCGCGGCCGCTCCGGCCGCGATGGCGATTAGCAAGGGGAGCATCGGTCGAACGGCTAGCCGCCCGCGACTGCACGCCGGCTGAACGGACGCTTCAACTTAGGTCGGCGACCGTCCGGAGCAGGAGCGCGACATCCCCGTCGCGCGACAGGCGGTGGTCTCCGCCCTTGACGAGCGTGAGCCGGACGTCGTGGGAGCGCAGCCGGCCGACCAGGTCGACCGCGACCCGCCAGGGCACGTCGGCATCGTCCAGCCCGTGCAGGAGGCGGACCGGAACGTCGATCCCGATCGCGCCTCCGAGAAGCTTCAGGCGCTCGCCGCTTTCCCAGAAGAGGCGGGTCGTCACCGAGGGATCGTCGCTGTAGGGCGAGGGCTCCTCGAGCCGCCCGTCGCTCGCGATCGTCCGCTTCTGATCGTCGGTGAAGCCCCAGTCGGTAAAGTCCGGGGCCGCGGCGATCCCGACGAGCGCCGCCACACGCTGGGGACGGGCGAGGGCGGCGAGAAGCATGAGCCAGCCGCCCATCGACGATCCTACCAGGATCAGCGGCCCCTGGGCGACCCGGTCGATCATCGCGAGCGTGTCGCCGAGCCAGTCGGCGAGGCCCTGAGCCTCGAAGTCGCCGCCGCTGGCGCCGCAGCCGCCATAGTCGAAGCGGAGCATCGCCCGATGCTCGCGGCCGGCCCATTCGTCGAGCGCGCTCGCCTTGCCCCCCTCCATGTCCGACCCGTAGCCGGGCAGGAAAAGGACGGTCGGCCCCGCCCCCCGGCGATGGATGTAGGCGAGCCGGCGGCCGCCGATCTGGAGGAAGTCGGGGATCACGGCTTCTTGGAACCGGGCCGGCAGATGTCGGCGAGCGCTTGCCATTCGTCGCGGCTTAGAGCGGGCCGGTAGAAATGGCCGGCGACGGCGCTGCTCCGGAAGCGCCGCTCGCGCGCGGCGGAGAGCGGGTGGGTGGAAAGATATTGGAGCCCGCTTCCGACCCGGCCGAGAGCTTTCTCCTGCTTGCCGATCCGGTCGAAGAAGCGGGCGGTCGGAAGCGGTGAGATGTCGGCTCGGCGCAGAGTCTCGATCGCTCCGGAATCCGCCTCCGCTTCGGCGCCGCGGCTGTAGTGGAGCGAATCGAGCATCCCGATCTTCGAGCCGGCGCTTCCGCCCAGAGCGCCGATCAAGGCTCCGAAACTATATTCGCGGATCATCGCCTGCGTGACGTGGCGGCGCTCGATATGGGCGATTTCATGCGCCAGCACCCCGGCCACCTCGTCGGGCCCGTCCGACTGGCTTAGCAGCTCGTCGAAGATGACGATGTTCCCGCCGGGAAGCGCGGCGGCGTTGACCATCTTGATGTTCACGACCCGCACGTTCAGCCGGCTTCCCGGCGGGGAGAGCTCCCGAACGAGCTTGTCCAGCGCCTGCTGGCCGCCTTGTCCATGGCAGTAGCGGCCGCCGAAATCGCCGACCAGAGCGTCTCCGACCTTCTTCTCCCACGAGGCCGGAACATAGGGCGCGACCCAGCGCGGGAAGCTGTTGGCGGCGAACAGCACGGCGGCGGAGACGGCGATTGCGGCGGCGACCGCCTTCCACAGGCCGATCCGATCGATCCAGCGGCCGTAGCCCCTGTTCGCCGGAACCGCGGGGCCGAGCGCCGCCGAGCCGCACAAGGCCAGCCGCCAGCCCTGCACGTCCGGCCTCCCGTAAAGCTCGCAGTCGCGGCGGCTTTCGAGGTGGACCAGCTCGGTCGCGGCGACCGACAGGCTTCGCCCGTCGTCGAGGTCTATGCGGAGGATTCCGCCTTCGACCGCGACCCGCGCCTCGAAGCGCACGGCGCTCTCGCCGTCGTAGAGCCAGCCTTCGGACTCCATCGGCGCCGGTCAGATCGCGCCGATGTCGAACGCGTCGGCGAGACCTTCCGCCTCGCCGGGAGCACGGGTCCGCGACTGCGTGAGCAGGTCGAGATTGACCGTTCCGGCGGCCTCCATGTGCCGAACGACGAACGAGTAGTTGCGGTAGCCGACGAACATCAGCCCGAAGCCCAGGGTAACGATGACCAGTCCGATATTGCCGAAGATCAGCTTCAGCCAGTCGGTCGTGTGGGCGGTGAAGGCGAAGTTGACCCCCGCCACCGAGGTCGCCTCCGCCACCTTCCGAAAGAAGAGGGCGTAGAAGCTTAGGGTGACGAGGATGACCGCGAGATAGATGCCGAGGAGGCCGAGGAACATCGTGCCCATGGCCGCCGTCGGATCGCCGCCCTGGCCGATCGAGCCGATCACCCCGGCCAGTCCGATCGACATGACGATCCCGCCGATGACCGGAACGAGGTAGACGAGGAGCCAGCGGCCGAACAGGCCGTCGGTGCTGGCTCCGGCCTCGAACGGGTGCTGGCCGAAGCTCATCCGGTTCCAGCGGTCGTTCCACAGGCTGGTCATCGCCCAGGGCACGAGGAAGCCGAGCAGCATCACCCCGACGACCGTCTTCCACATATATTTGACGCCGAACTCCCAGCCGCCGTCGTCGCTGCCGCCGCGAATGCCGTGCCACCAGCTCCGGCTGAGGCGGTAGCGAAGCGCCCGGAACCGGGCGACCCCGATCAGGTAGAAGAGGCCGACGTAGAAGCCCAGGAAGAGCAAGGCCGCCGCCGCGACCTGGCCTCTTAGCACCAGGGCCTGCGCCGCGAACTGGAGCCCGAAGAAGACCGGCAGGAGGACGACCATCACGACCAGGAAGCCGATGAACATCTCTTTCCCGGTTCCGGTCCATTCCAGCGAATCGTCGATGAAGCGGGTTCGGCTCCACAGATAGCGGCGTTCGCGCGCCTTGGCCCAGAAGCGGTATATGCCCAAAGTCACGATCGTGAGCAGCAGATTGGTCGCCGCGATCGGGAGGAACTCCCTCCAGGTACCGGTAAATTCGAAGGCGCTTTCCGGAACCGCGTCGCGTCCCGCCATGGTGCCCATGTCGTTCATGATAGAAACTCCCCCTGCCCGCCAAGGAAGCTGCAACGCGCCTCGCGGCGGCGCAAGTCCTTTCGGGGGTGGAGGTGGGACGGCGGGGCCGCTAAAGCCGCCCGCTATGACGGAGCATATCAAGATCAGCCTGCCCGACGGCTCGGTTCGCGAAGTCGAGCGGGGGACGACTCCGGCGGACATCGCCGCCGCGATCGGGCCCGGCCTCGCCAAGGCCGCCCTGGCGGCGCGGGTGAACGGGGACCTGCGCGACCTCAACCGGCCGCTCGAGGACGATTCCGAGCTCGCGCTGATCACCAGCCGCGACGAGGCCGACGCCCTGGAGCTCGTCCGCCACGATTATGCGCATGTCCTGGCGGAGGCGGTGCAGAACCTGTTTCCCGGGACCCAGATAACCTTCGGCCCCTCGACCGCCGAGGGCTTCTACTACGATTTCGCGCCGACTTCGGAACACGGCCCCTTCACCGAGGAGGAGCTTCCGGCGATCGAGGAGGAGATGCGCCGGGTCATCGCCCGCGACGCGCCGCTGATCCGCGAGGTGTGGGACCGCGACCGGCTGATCCGCCACTTCCGCGAGCATGGCGAGGCGTTCAAGGCGGAGTGGGCTGCCGAGCTTCCCGAGGGCGAGGAGCTCACCGTCTATCGCGCCGGCGAGTGGCTCGACATGTGCCGCGGGCCGCACCTCGTCTCGACCGGCAAGCTCGACCCGCAGGCGTTCAAGCTGACCCGCGTGTCCGGCGCCTATTGGCGGGGCGACCAGAAGAACCCTCAGCTCTCCCGGATCTACGGGACGGGATGGCTCAACAGGAAGCAGCTCGAGGCGCATCTCCACCGGCTCGAGGAAGCGGCCAAGCGCGACCATCGCCGCCTCGGCCAGGAGATGGACCTGTTCCACCTCCAGGCGGAGGCGCAGGGGAGCGTCTTCTGGCACCCGAACGGCTTCGTCGTGTGGCGCGCGCTCGAGGCCTATATGCGCCGGCGCCTGGACGCCGCCGGCTATCTCGAGGTCAAGACCCCGCAGCTGATGGACGCGCGCCAGTGGGAGCAGTCCGGCCACTGGGGCAAATATCGCGAGAACATGTTCGTCGTTCCCGACGAGGTCCCCAACACGGAGGAGGAGGGGCCGGTTCTGACCGGCGAGGGCGAGCTGATGGCCCTGAAGCCGATGAACTGCCCGGCGCACGTCCTCATCTTCCGGCAGGGGATCAAATCCTATCGCGACCTCCCGATCCGCCTCGCCGAGATGGGCACGTGCCACCGCAACGAGCCGCACGGAGCGCTCCACGGGATCCTTCGGGTCCGCCAGTTCACCCAGGACGACGCCCACATCTTCTGCCGCGCCGACCAGGTGGTCGAGGAAGTGCGGATCTTCTGCGACCTGCTCGACAGCATCTACCGCCAGCTCGGATTCGAGAGCTACGCGATCAAGCTCGCGCTCCGGCCGGAGAAGAGGTTCGGAAGCGACGCCGAATGGGACCATGCGGAGCAGGAGCTGCGCGATGCGGTCCGGACGGCGGGGCGGGCAACGGCCGAATATGGCTGGGAGGAGCTTCCCGGCGAGGGCGCCTTCTACGCGCCCAAGCTCGAATTCCACCTGACCGACGCGATCGGACGGACCTGGCAGGTCGGGACGATCCAGGCCGACACGGTGCTCCCGGAGCGGCTCGATGCGACCTATGTCGGCGAGGACGGCCAGCGCCACCGGCCGGTGATGCTCCACCGCGCCATCCTCGGGACGTTCGAGCGGTTCATCGGGATCCTGATCGAGCACCATGCCGGCCGCTTCCCGCTCTGGCTCGCGCCGGTCCAGGCCGTGGTCGCGACGATCGTCTCCGACGCGGACGGCTATGCCGGGGAAGTCGCCGCCGCGCTCGAGGCGGCGGGACTTCGGGTGGGGACGGACTTTCGGAACGAGAAGATCAACTACAAAGTTCGCGAGCACAGCCTGGCCAAGGTCCCCAACCTGCTCGTCGTCGGAAAGCGCGAGGCGGAGGAGCGGACGGTCGCTCTTCGGCCCCTCGGCGAGGGCGCCCGGCAGGAGGTGCTCGGGCTCGACGAGGCGGTGGCGCGGCTGAAGGCCGAGGCGCTCCCGCCGGACCTGCGCTGATCGTTACCCCGGCGAAAGCCGGGGCCTCGTCGCGGAAGGGCGCCTGGCCACTCATTCGATAAGGTCCCGGCCTTCGCCGGGACGACGGGACGCGACCGCGGAGCAACAGGGCGCGGGAAAATGACTTGGCCGCCCGAGCGCGCCTTTCATTCCCGGCATGAAATCACTAGGTGAGGCACGAACGAAAGCTTCAGGAGAAGATACTATACGTCCGCCCATGATCCGGCGCCCGCAGGCGCCGCCCTTGAACGGCCCCCGCTTCAACGAATTCATCTCCGTGCCGAAGGTGCGCGTGATCGATGAGAATGGCGAGAATCTCGGAGTCCTTCTGACCGCGGAGGCGATCGAGCAGGCGGCCGAGGTCGGACTCGACCTCGTCGAAGTCTCTCCCAACGCGGATCCGCCCGTCTGCAAGTTCCTCGACGTCGGCAAGTTCAAGTACGAGGCTCAGAAAAAGGCGAACCTCGCCCGCAAGTCCCAGAAGACGCAGGAGATCAAAGAGATCAAGATGCGTCCGAACATCGACGATCACGACTATGACGTGAAGATGAAGAAGGTCCACGACTTCATCGGCGAAGGCGACAAGGTGAAGATCACCCTGCGCTTCCGAGGCCGCGAACTGGCCCACGGCCAGCTCGGCATGGTGCTCCTCCAGCGCGTGCAGGAGAACGTCTCCGAGATCGCCAAGGTCGAGCAGCACCCGCGCATGGAAGGCCGGCAGATGCTGATGGTGCTCGCGCCCAAATAAGCCGGGCGCGCCTTCGCGGCGGCCGCGGTCGGGAACCGCGCTTTCCGTAGCGGCATCCGAGACCACGCCGCGGCGCAGCGTTTCATTTCGCAACCGACTTGTTGCGCAATTGTCATCATGGCGCCGAAACTGGCGGGAAACTGCGATTTTCCCGCTGGAATCGGGTGCGCCTTTTCACTAGCCTCCCCGCAAAACAAGGTTGAGGGAGGGGTTATGATCACGAAGACTTTCTGGCTGATGTCCGCGGGCATCGGAGCGCTCGCCGCCGTCCCCGCCCACGCTCAGGACAATGCCGCGCCGACCCCGACGGTGCAGCCGTCGCCGGCTCAGGCCGGAGCGGTCGGCCCGGAGGCCGCGGCTCAGACGGAGGCCGTCACTCAGGTTCCCGAGGCGAATTCCGGCGAGATCGTCGTCACCGCCCAGGGCCGCACCCAGCTGCTCCAGAACGTTCCGATCTCGGTCAACGTCGTCTCGGCGCAGTCGCTCCAGAACAGCGGCGCGACCGACATCCGAGCGCTCAACCAGCTCGCCCCGTCGCTTCTCGTTTCCTCGACGGGAAGCGAGTCCAACGGCTCCGCCCGGATCCGCGGAATCGGCACGGTCGGAGACAATCCCGGCCTGGAAAGCTCGGTCGCGGTGTTCATCGACGGAGTCTATCGCTCGCGTTCGGGAATCGGCCTCAACGAGCTTGGCGAGATCGAGCGGATCGAGGTTCTTCGCGGCCCGCAGGGAACCCTGTTCGGGCGCAACGCGTCGGCCGGCCTGATCAACATCGTCAGCAAGAAGCCCAACATGCGCGAGATGGAGGGCTATGGCGAGGCGACCTACGGCAATTACGACTTCCTCCGACTCGCGGGCGGGATCAGCGGCCCTGTAAGCCAGTCGATCGGCCTCCGCATCGACGGCGTGTGGGTGAAGCGCGACGGCTTCTACAAGAACATCACCCAGGGTGCCGGAAGCGAGCGCCGGGTCAACGACCGCGACCGCTATTTCGTCCGCGGACAGGCGCTGTTCGAGCCTAATGACGACCTCTCGTTCCGGCTGATCGGCGACTATACCCATCGCGACGAAAGCTGCTGCGGCGCGGTCTACGTCGCCACCAAGGAGACTTTCGATCCGACCCGCGTCGGCGAGCCGGCGACGGTGAACACCGACCAGGCCGTCGCCTACAGCGCGACCAACCGGATCGTCAGCGTCCTTCAGAGCCTCGGCGGCATCGTCAGCTATCCGCCGACCAATCCCTATCGCCGCGAGGTCACCCTGACCCCGGGCAGGACCTACCAGAACGTCACCAAGGATTACGGCGTCTCGGGCGAGCTCAACTACAATCTCGGCGGCGCCAAGCTGACCTCGATCACCGCCTATCGCTATTACAAGGCGGGCGGCGCCGGAGACGTCGACTATTCCAACGTCGACATCGCCTACCGCGCGAACGACGGCAACGCCTATCGCCGCTTCAAGACGTTCAGCCAGGAGCTGCGGCTGCAGGGCTCGCTGTTCGAGGACAGGCTCGACTGGCTGGTCGGCGGCTACTATGCCAACGAGAAGCTGCAGGTCGTCGACAATTTCAAGTTCGGAACGCAGTACGGCGCCTTCGCCTCCTGCCGTATCGTCGCGACGATCAATCCGGCGGCCGCGCTTCGCAACCCGGCGGCGACCGGCTGCCTTAGCGCCGGCGGCCGCGCAACGCTTTCCGGCCTGCTGCCGGGCACGACCCCGGCGTTCGGGGCCCTCACCCCGGCGGTGCTGGCCAGCATCGACCGGCTGAGCACGCTCAACGACCTGGGCAGCAACCGCGACGTCTATAACCAGAAGAGCGAAAATTACGCGCTTTTCACCCACAACATCTTCAACATCACCGACAATCTGAGCCTCACCCTCGGCGCGCGCTACACGCACGAAACGAAGAGGTTCAACGGCAGCTTCAACGGCAACAACTCGGTCTGCCCGGCGCAGCAGGCGGCGCTCGATCCGCTGCTCCTGTCCGCCGCGGTCCCGGCGACCCTGAAGCCGCTCCTGGCCGGAATCGTCACACTGACCTGCACGGGCAATTCGAGCACCGCTCTCAACGCGATCACGCTCAACGACCGCCGCAAGGAAGGCGAGTGGACGGGAACGGGAGTCCTCTCCTGGAAGCCCAAGCCGTTCCTGCTCACCTATGCGTCCTATTCGAAGGGCTACAAGGCGGGCGGGTTCAACCTCGACCGCTCGGCGCTCGGCTCGAACCCGTTCCTCAACCCGTTCGGCGGCGCCGTCTTCCCGCGCAGCAGCGCCGACGTCGCGGACCTCCAGTTCGCCGCGGAAAAGGTGAACGCCTTCGAGGTCGGCGCCAAGTACACCACCCGCGCCCTGACCCTCAACGTCTCGGCCTTCCGCCAGGAGTTCAGCAACTTCCAGCTGAACACGTTCAACGGCACGATCTTCCTCGTGCAGAACATCCAGGGCTGCAAGGACGACCTCGGCGGAGCGGACCGCGACTCCTCGAGCACGACCGGCAATTGCGGCGCCGGGCGGACCCAGCACGGCGTGACCTCGCAGGGCATCGAGCTCGAAGCGGTCGTCCGGCCGGCGCCGGAGTTCCAGGTCACCGCCGGCTACACCTACGCCAAGACCAAGTACGGGAATAACCTGGTCGGGACCTCGCGCGGAGCGACGTCGCCGCTCGACGCGGCGCTCTTCCTGCTCCCGGGCCAGAAGCTGTCCAACGCTCCGTCGAGCGTGTTCACGGCCTCGGCGGGCTGGACTCCGCGGATCGGATCGTCGGGCCTATCCGGGCTCATCTACGTCGATACCCGCGCCACCAACGGCTACAATACCGGGTCCGACCTGTTCTACGAGAAGCAGCAGCCCAGCTACATCCTGGTCAACGCGCGCGTCGGCGTGCGCGGCCCGGACAGCCGCTGGGCGGTGGAGCTTTGGGGGCAGAACATCTTCAACACCCACTACCAGCAGGTCGCGTTCAACTCGCCGTTCCAGGGCGCGGGCTCGCTGGCCCAGACCCAGCTGCTCGGCACGTCGCCGGCCAACCAGCTCTTCTCGAGCTTCCTGGCCGAGCCGCGCACCTACGGAGTCACCGGCCGCTTCCGCTTCTAAGCGGCGGATCGAAGTCCGGAAGGGGCCCTCGCCGCGGACGCGGCGGGGGCCCTTTTCCTGTTCGGGAGCATGGGCGCCCAGGATCGCGCCTCGGCCTGGATCCGCCGGGCAAGGCCCCGCTTCCCGGCGGAAGCCGGGATCCGGCGCTTGCGTCCGCGCCGCTGGGCCCCGGCCTTCGCCGGGGCGCGGTCGGCGTCCGGGCGTGCCGGGTTCAGGCGGCGCGGCGGCCGGCGGCGGGCAGATCGGCGGCGGCGGCGAGCAGGCGCGCCTGGAGGGTCTTGAGCCGGGCGGGGTTCTCGATCCGCGCTCCGGCGAGGTCGGTGAGATAGAAGACGTCGACCGCCCGCTCGCCATAAGTGGCGATATGAGCGGAATGGACGGCGGCGCGGCTTTCGTACAGCGCCCGGGCAAGGCCGCTCAAAAGGGCCGGACGGTCGCGGGCGTTGACCTCCACCACCGTATATCGGGCGGAGGCGTGGTTATCGACGAATACCGCCGGATGAATGGTGAAGGCGCTGGCCCGGGGCCGTGCCGGCGGCTTCGCCTCCAGCCTCTCCTGGGCCGGCGACTCGCCGGCGAGCGCGCGCGACACCGCGTCGGCCAGGCGCTTGAGCCGGTGCCGCTCGGCGAGCGGCGCTCCCGCCGAATCCTGGACGAGAAAATTGTCCATCGCCATGCCGTCGAGGGTGGTGTGGATCCGGGCGTCGATGATGCTCGCGCCGGCAAGGCTGATCGCCGCGCTCAAGTGATAGAAAAGGCCAGGCCGGTCCTTGGCGTAGACGCTGACCAGGGTCGCTCCGCGCTCCTGATCGACGGAGAGGGCGAGCGGCCTGGTCCGCTCGGGAGCGCGGTCGGCCGCGTCCATCAGGGCGGCGTTGCGGGCGATGACGTCGTTCGGCTCGGCCAGCCAGTAGCTGTCGGGAAGGCGCCAGGTAAGCCGGGTGAAGCGTGCCTCCTCCCAGTTTAGCGCGGCGCCCACCTCCGCCTGGACGGCGGCGATCCGGTCGCCGCGGCCCTGCTGCTTGTGGCCGAGTCGAAGGCTTTCCTCGGCGGCTTCGAACAGCGTCCGCAAGAGCTGCCGCTTCCACCCGTTCCATACGCCCGGACCGACGGCGGCGATGTCGACGACGGTGAGGAGGAAGAGCAAACGGAGCCGCTCGAGACTCTTCACCCGCGCGACGAACACCCGGACCGTCTCCGGATCGGCGATGTCGCGCTTGAAGGCGGTGGCGGACATGAAGAGGTGCCAGCGGACCAGCCAGGCGACGGTCTCGGTCTCCCATTCGGTGAGGCCGAGGCGGGGGCAGAGCGCCAGGGCGACCTCGGCGCCGAGCACGCTGTGATCGCCGCCGCGGCCCTTGGCGATGTCGTGGAGGAGGACGGCGACGAACAGCGCCCGCCGCGAGGCGAGATGGCGGAACAGGGCGGTGGCGAGGGGATGCTCCTCCTTCTCCTCGCCGCGCTCGATGCGGGCGAGAAGGCCGATCGCGCGGATCGAATGCTCGTCGACCGTATAATGATGGTACATGTCGAACTGCATCTGGGCGACGACCCGGCCGAAGTCCGGAACGAAGCGGCCGAAGACGCCGGCCTCGTTCATCCAGCGAAGCACCGTCTCGGGGTCGCGCGGACTGGTGAGGACGTCGAGGAACAGGGCGTTGGCGCGAGGGTCCGAGCGGACGGACGCGTCGACCAGCTTCGAGTCCCGAGCGGCCGCACGCATCGCGAGCGGATGAACTTCGAGGCCGTGCAAATCGGCGAGGGCGAAGAGCTGGAGGAGCCGGACCGGATCCTCGCGAAACCAGTCGTCCGAAGGCAGGGCGAGCCGGCCGCGGTCGAGGACGAAACCGTCGAGCTTGCGCGGGCGCCGGCGAAGGGTGGGGAGGCCGAATCGAAGCCCCTTCTTGGCGAATTTCTCGTCGAGGTGAGCGAGGAACACGCCGGTCAGGTCGCCGACCGTTTTCGCGTGCAGGAAATAATGGCGCATGAAACGCTCGACCGGCGAGCTTCCGGCGCGGTCGGCGTAGTGCATCCGGGCGGCGATCTCGCGCTGATAGTCGAAAGTCAGGCGCTCCTCGGCGCGGCCGGCGACGAGATGGAGGTGGCAGCGCACCGCCCACAGGAAGCGCTCGGCGCGCTGGAAATGGCGAAGCTCCTGGGGGGAGAGCAAGCCGACGTCGACGAGCTCGGCGACGGCGCGCACCTGGTAGGCGGACTTGCCGATCCAGAACAAGGTGTGGAGATCGCGAAGCCCGCCCTTGCCCTCCTTGACGTTGGGCTCGACGACGTAGCGGCTGTCGCCCATCCGCCGGTGCCGAGCGTTGCGCTCGTCGAGCTTCTGGGTGACGAAGGCGCGGACGTCGCCGGCGACGACCTCGCGCCGGAAGCGCTGCTCCACGGCATCGAACAAGGCTTCGTCGCCCCACAGGTAGCGGGCCTCGAGCATCGCGGTGCGCACCGTCTGCTCGGCGCCGGCCGCGGCGATCGTCTCGTCGAGCGAGCGGGTCGAATGGCCGAGCTTCAGGCCGAGATCCCAGAGCAGGTAGAGCAAGGCCTGGATGAAGGCGCAGGCGGCGTCGGACGGAGGGCCGGCGGCGACGAAGGCGATGTCGACGTCGGAGTGGAGCGCCATCTCGCCCCGCCCGTAGCCGCCGACCGCCATCAGAAGCAGCGGCTCGCCGGGCGGAGTCGAGGCGGCGACATGGTCCCAGGCGGTGCGCAGGACCTGGTCGGTGAGGAAGGCGTAGGCGGCGGCGGTCTCGCTTCCCTGCCACGGCTTCTCCGCGAGCCGGCGGGCGATCTCCTCCCGGCCGGCGGCGAGCGCGCGCTTCAAGGTAATTGCCGCGTCGCCCGCCGGCCGCCTCTCAAGGGCCTCGGCGAGCGCCCGCCGGTCGACGATGGCGCGCTTGTGGGCGAGGGCGGCGAAGCGGGTCGGCATCAGCCCTCGGCCGCGGCCAGCCGCTTCAGCCGGTAGACGAGGTCGAGCGCCTCGCGCGGGCTCAGCGAGTCGACGTCGATCTCCTCCAGGGCGGCACGGACGGCGTCGCATTCGGCCGCCTCCTGGCTCGCCGCCGCGGCGAAGAGCGGCAGGTCGTCGAGCCCGGCGGCGATTCCGCCGGTCGCCGCCCGGCCCTCCTCCAGCTTGGCGAGCACCGAGCGGGCGCGCGCCAGAACCGGCGGCGGGAGCCCGGCCAGCTTGGCGACGGCGAGGCCGTAGCTCCGGTCGGCGGGGCCCCTGGCCAGCTCGTGGAGGAGGACGAGGTCGCCCTTCCACTCGCGTGCCCGGACGTGGCGGAGCGACAGCGAGTCGAGCCGCTCGGCGAGCCGGGTCAGTTCGTGATAATGGGTCGCGAACAGGCAGCGGCAGCGGTTGCGGTCGTGGATCGCCTCGACCACCGCCCAGGCGATGGCGAGGCCGTCATAGGTGGAGGTGCCCCGGCCGACCTCGTCGAGGATGACGAAGCTCCGCTCCGTCGCCTGGGCGAGGATGGCGGCGGTCTCGACCATCTCGACCATGAAGGTGGAGCGGCCTCGGGCGAGGTTGTCGGAGGCGCCGACCCGGCTGAACAGGCGGTCGACCAGACCGAGGGTCGCCTTCGCCGCCGGGACGTAGGCGCCGGCCTGAGCGATCACCGCGATCAAGGCGTTCTGGCGAAGGAAGGTCGACTTGCCGCCCATGTTTGGGCCGGTGACCAGCCACAGCCTTTCGTCCTCGGAGAGGCGGCAGTCGTTCGCCACGAAGCGAGCGCCCGAGGCGCGAAGGGCGTCCTCGACGACGGGGTGGCGGCCGCCCTCGACCTCGAAGCAATTGTGGGGGGCGAATTGAGGGCGTGACCAGCCGCCTTCCGCAGCCCGCTCGGCGAGCGCGGCGGCGACGTCGAGGCGGGCGAGGGTGTCGGCGGCGGCGGCGATCGGCTCCGAGCGGTCAAGCGCCGCCGCGACCAGCTCCTCGAGATGGGCCGCTTCGGCGGCGAGGGCGTGGCTTCCCGCCTGGGTCACCCGAAGCGCCTCGTCATGGAGGTCGGGCGCGTTGAAGCGGACCACCCCGGCCAGGGTCTGGCGGTGGGTGAAGCCGCTGTCCGGCGCCATCAGCCGGTCGGCGTTTTTGGCGGGAACCTCGATATGATAGCCGAGAACGCCGTTGTGGCGGATCTTGAGGACGGCGATCCCGGTCTGCTGGCGGTAGCGCGCCTCGAGCGCGGCGATGGCGCGCCGGCCTTCGCCGCCGGTCGCCCGGAGCGAGTCGAGCGCGGCGTCATAGCCTTCCGCGATATAGCCGCCCTGGGCGGAATCGAGCGGCGGCGAGGGGACGAGGGCGCGGCCGAGCAGGTCGGTGAGCGCGCCATGGCCGCCGAGCGAGGGGAGTAGCCCGGCGAGCAGGGCCGGCGGCTCGGCCAGCGCGGCGAGCCGCTCCTGGAGCGCGCGCGCCTCGGTGAGGCCGTCGCGAAGCTGTGCGAGGTCGCGCGGGCCGCCTCGGCGGGCGACGAGGCGGCCGAGGGCGCGGCCGATATCGGGAAGCGCCTTGAGCCGCCGGCGCAGCGCCTCGCGAAGTCCTCCGTCCCGCTCGAACAGCGAGACGAGGTCGAGCCGCGCCTCGATCGCCTCGCGGTCGAGCAGGGGCGCTCCGAGGTCGGCGGCGAGGAGGCGCGCGCCGGCGCCGGTGACGGTTCGGTCGAGCGAGGCGAGCAGGGTCCCGGAGCGCCCGCCGGCCGCCGAGACGGTCAGCTCGAGGCTTTCACGGGTCGCGGCGTCGATCATCATATGGTCGCCGGACGAGCGCGGCACCGGCGGGCGGAGGAAGGGCAGCGACTCGCGCGCCACCTCGTCGAGGTAGGAGAGAAGCCCGCCCGCCGCGGCGAGGGCGGCGCGGTCGAAGCTTCCGAAGCCGTCGAGGGTCGCGACCTCGAAGCGGGCCTTGAGCCGGGCCTCGGCGGCGAGGCTGTCGAAGCCCGCCTTGCGCTCGGTCACCGCGACTCCGCCAAGCCGCTCCGGCGAGACGATCTCGGCCGGCCCGAGCCGCGCCAGCTCGGCGTCGAGCGCCGCCAAGGGAAGCGAGCCGAGCTCGAACCGGCCGGTCGAGACATCGGCTGCGGCGAGCCCGAAGCGGTCTCCGACCTTCGCGGCGGCGACCAGCCAGTTGGCCGCCCGCGAATCGAGCAAGGCTTCCTCGGTGAGGGTGCCGGCGGTGACGACGCGGACGATGGCGCGGTTGACCACCGCCTTGTAGCCGCGCTTCTTGGCCTCGGCGGGGCTCTCGATCTGCTCGGCGATGGCGACGCGGAAGCCGCCGCGGATCAGGCGGGCGAGATAGGCTTCGGCGGCGTGGATCGGAACGCCGCACATCGGGATCGGCTCGCCCTCATGCTCGCCCCGGGCGGTGAGCGCGATGTCGAGGCAGGCGGCTGCCGCCTTGGCGTCGTCGAAGAACAATTCGAAGAAGTCGCCCATCCGGTAGAAGAGCAGGCAGTCGGGCGCCTCGGCCTTGAGCCCGAGATATTGCGCCATCATGGGCGTCGGTGCGCCGCTGGTTTTCGCCTGGGTGGCCATGGCGGCGCAGGGTAGAGGCTAAGCGGCGCAGGGGGAACGCAGAATCCTCCCCGGAACGGGGAGGGGCGAGGATCGCCGGAACTTCCCCGGCTTGCCGGGCTTCCCCTCACGGGCCTAAGGCCGAAGAAAACCCGGAGAGGCCGATGAGCGAAGGCAGCAACGTCAAATTCTCGGACCAGGAGGCGCTCGACTTCCACGCGGGCGAGCGGCCCGGCAAGATCGAGATCATCGCGTCGAAACCGATGGCGACGCAGCGCGACCTGAGCCTGGCTTATTCCCCCGGAGTGGCGGTGCCGGTTCGGGCGATCGCCGAGGATCCGTCCAAGGCCTATGACTATACCGCCAAGGGCAATCTGGTCGCGGTGATCTCCAACGGCACGGCGATCCTCGGGCTCGGCAATCTCGGCGCGCTCGCCTCCAAGCCGGTGATGGAAGGCAAGGCGGTGCTGTTCAAGCGCTTCGCCGACGTCGACGCCATCGACCTGGAGGTGGAGACGGAGGATGTCGACGCCTTCGTCAACTGCGTCTCGCTGCTCGGCGCCAGCTTCGGCGGAATCAACCTCGAGGACATCGCCGCTCCGGCCTGCTTCATCATCGAGCAGACGCTGAAGGAGCGGATGAACATCCCCGTCTTCCACGACGACCAGCACGGAACCGCGATCATCACCGCCGCGGGCCTGATCAACGCCTGTCACCTGACCGGCCGGAGCCTGAAGGACGTCAAGGTGGTGGTGAACGGCGCCGGAGCGGCGGCGATCGCCTGCACCGAGCTGATCAAGGCGATGGGCGTGCGCCACGACAACGTCATCATGTGCGACCGCAAGGGCGTGATCTGGGTCGGCCGGCCGGACGGGATGGACCAGTGGAAGTCCGCCCATGCCGCCGAGACCGACGCCCGTACCCTCGAGGAGGCGCTGGTCGGCGCCGACGTCTTCCTGGGCCTCTCCGCCGCCGGCGCCCTGAAGCCTGAGATGGTGAGGGACATGGCGAAGCGGCCGATCATCTTCGCCATGGCCAATCCCGATCCGGAGATCACCCCGCCCGACGCCAAGGCCGCGAGGCCCGACGCGATCGTCGCCACCGGGCGCTCGGACTATCCCAACCAGGTCAACAACGTGCTCGGCTTCCCCTTCATCTTCCGGGGCGCGCTCGACGTCCGGGCGACGACGATCAACGACGAGATGAAGATCGCCGCCGCCGAGGCGCTTGCCAGCCTCGCCCGACAGCAGGTGCCCGAGGAAGTGGCGGCGGCCTATGGCGGAATGGCGCACAGCTTCGGGCCCGACTACATCATCCCGGCGCCGTTCGACCCGCGCCTGATGGAGGTGGTTCCCGCCGCCGTCGCCGCGGCGGCGATGCGGACGGGGGTCGCCCAGCGCCCGCTCGACGACATGGCCGCCTACCGCACCCGGCTTCGCTCGCGGCTCAACCCGACCACGTCGGTGCTAAGCCTCGCCTACGAGGCGGCGCGCGCCGATCCGAAGCGGATCCTGTTCGCCGAGGGCGACGAGGAGGTGGTTCTCCGAGCCGCCATCGCGGTGCGCGACGGCGGCTATGGTATCCCGATCCTGGTCGGCCGCGACGACGTGCAGGACCGGCTTCGGGCGCTGGGGGTCGAAGATCCGGACTCGTTCCAGGTGATCAACAGCCGCACCTATCCCCGGGTGAAGGAGCTCGCCGACAGCCTGTACGAGCGGCTCCAGCGCAAGGGCTATCTGTCGCGCCAGGTGGAAAGGGTGGTCAACCAGGACCGCAACATCTTCGCCGCCCTGCTGCTCGCCGCGGGCGAGGGCGACGTGATGATCACCGGAGTCACCCGCACCTACGCCCAGAACCTGCGCCAGATCATGCGAGTCCTCGATCCCAAGCCGGGAGTCACGCCTTTCGGGGTCCATGTCCTGGTCGGGCAGAGCCACACCGTCTTCATCGCCGACACGACGGTGACCGAGCGGCCGAGCGGAGAGCAGCTCGCCGACATCGCCATCCACACCGCCCAGGTGGCGCGCCGGATGGGCCACGAGCCGCGGGTCGCCTTCCTCTCCTACTCGAACTTCGGCAATCCGGAGGGAACCTATCTCGAGCGGATCCGCGAAGGGGTGAAGGCGCTCGACGCGCGCGGCGGGGTGGATTTCGAATATGAGGGCGAAATGTCGCCCGACGTCGCCCTCAACCCGGCGATGCGGCAGGTCTATCCGTTCAGCCGGTTGACCGGCCCCGCCAACGTGCTGGTCATGCCGGGCCTCCAGACCGCCAACATCTCCGCCAAGCTTCTCGCCGAGCTGGGCGGAGGCGCGGTGATCGGGCCGATGCTGGTCGGGATGGACCGCCAGGTCCAGATCGCGCCGATGACGGCGAGCACCTCGGACCTGGTGACCCTGGCGGTGCTCGCCGCGGGAGATGTGGTGAAATAGGCTTGGGATCGTCGCCCCAGCGAAGGCTGGGGCCCCGGGGGGTGAAGAACACCGAGCCTTTCACCCGCTGGGGCCCCAGCCTTCGCTGGGGCGACGGAAGCGAGGCTTACTGGTCCTGGCCGTTTCCGCCTTGGCCGGCGGTTCCGCCGATGCCGGAGCCGACGGTGCCGATATTGCCGAAAATCTCGTCCCAGAGGGAGCGGCGGCGGCCGAGCGTCGGGGTCTTGTCGCTATAGGGGGTGATCGAGGCGACCTGCTCCATGCCCTTGCGCTCGACCTTGGCGACGTTGCCGGCCGCGTCGAAATGGACGTGGAGCACCGTCTGGGCGTTCGGCTTGGGCATGTTGAACGCCATGTTCCGGGTATCGCGGGAGAGATAATACCAGTCGTTCTGGTCGAACCCGCCGGTGAAGGTGGGACGGCCGAGGGTGTTCATGACCGAGTCGCGCGTGTCCGTGCCGGGCTGGATGGCGCTGGCCAGGGTCTCGTCGAGGATGAAGCCCTGGTGGTCGCGGATCGGGGCGCAGCCGCCGAGCGCGCTCCCGGCGACGAGGGCGGCCACGAGAAAGCTGCGGCCGTTGCGGAGGATCATGCTGGAACAACTCCCGGAAATCTGTGACGCGCCCGGCGCGCCTTCACGCCTGTCCTTGCGGGGGGCGGCACCAGCACCCAATATCCGACAATAGCTGAACGGCGCAAGTACGCCCCTGTCCCGGAGCCCAGTCCCCTTGTCCTTCCTCACTTCCCTGTTCGGCGGCGGCGACCGCGCCGCGGTCCGGCCGCTTTACGATAAAGCCGTCGCCGCCGCCCGGCTGCCCTTCTGGTACCGCGAGGGCGGGGTTCCGGACACGATCGACGGCCGCTTCGACATGCTCAGCGCGATCCTGGCGCTCATCCTCATTCGCCTCGAGGACGAGGGAAAGGCGGCGCGGAGGCAAATGGTGCTGCTCACCGAAACCTTCGTCGACGACATGGACGGAACGTTGCGGCAGATCGGCGTCGGCGACGTCGTGGTCGGAAAGAGGATCGGCAAGATGATGGGCGCCCTGGCGGGGCGCGCCGGCGCGTTTCGCCGCGGCCTGGCCGGGGACGAGGATTTCGTCGCCGCCGTCCGGCGCAACGTCTTCCGCGACTCGCCGCCGGACGAGACCGGGCCCGGCCGCGTCGCAGAGCGGCTTCGCGCCTTCCACGAAGGCCTGAGCGAGAGCAGTCTGGAACAACTTCTCGGCGGAGGGCTTCCGACGCCATGACGCCGGAATTCAGCCGCCCCGTTCGGCTCGACACTTTGGGCGCCGCGCCGCGCGTCCTTTCGGTGGAGGCGGGCGAGGCGGAGCGGACCGCCCTCGCCGAGCGCTTCGGGCTGGTTTCGATCGAACGGCTCACCGCCGAGGCGGCGCTGACCCGGAACGGCGACAACGTGGCCGCGTCGGGGCGTCTTCAAGCGGCGGTGACCCAGAGCTGCGTCGCGACCGGCGAGCCGGTCGCGGCCGAGATCGAGGAGGCTTTCCGAATCGAATTCCGGCCGCCTCCCGAAGGATTGGGCGGCGGCGATGACGAGATCGAGCTTAGCGAGGGCGAGCTCGACGTCACCTTCTACGACGGCGGCTCGGTGGATCTAGGCGAGGCGGTGGCGGAGACCCTGTCGCTCAACCTCGATCCCTATCCGCGCTGCCCCGCCGCTGAACAGGCGCTCCGCGAGGCCGGCGTGAAGACCGAGGAGGAGGCGCGGGCGGAAGCGAGTCCGTTCGCGGTGCTGAAGGGGCTGGCGGGGAAGGCATAAAGACGGCCGGTTACGCCGTTTCCCGGCGAAGGCCGGGTCCCAGCCGCGCCGGGTCGTTCCGCTGGGCCCCGGCCTTCGCCGGGGAACAGGCGTTCCAGGTTGGGCGGAGGCGGGCCCGTTCGCGGTGTTCAAGGGGCTGGCGGGGAAGGCATAAGGCCGGCCGGTTGCACCGTTTCCCGGCGACGGCCGGGACCCAGCCGCGCCGGGTCGTTCCGCTGGGCCCCGGCCTTCGCCGGGGAACGGGCGTTCCAGGTCGGGCGGAAGCGAGCCCGTTCCCCGTGCTCAAGGGGCTGGCGGGGAAGGCATAAGGCCCGCCGGTTACGCCGTTTCCCGGCGAAGGCCGGGACCCAGCCGCGCCGGGTCGTTCCGCCGGGCCCCGGCCTTCGCCGGGGAACAGGCGTTCCCGGTCGGGCGGAAGCGAGCCCGTTCGCGGTGCTCAAGGGGCTGGCGGGGAAGGCATAAGGCCGGCCGGTTACGCCGTTTCCCGGCGAAGGCCGGGACCCAGCCGCGCCGGGTCGTTCCGCTGGGCCCCGGCCTTCGCCGGGGAACAGGCGTTCCAGGTCGGGCGGAAGCGAGCCCGTTCCCCGTGCTGAAGGGGCTGGCGGGGAAGGCATGAAGCCGACCGGTTACGCCGTTTCCCGGCGAAGGCCGGGATCCAGCCGCGCCGGGTCGTTCCGCCGGGCCCCGGCCTTCGCCGGGGAACAGGCGTTCCACGTTGGGCGCAGGCGGGCCTTCGCCGCGCCTTGCTCAGAACGGGACGTCGTCGTCCAGGTCGCTGTCGAAGGCCGCGGCCGGGCGCTGCTGCGGGCGATTGCCGCCGCCGCCGAAGCCGCCGCCCCCACCGCCACCGCTACCGCCAAAGCCGCCGCCGCCGCTTTCATAGCCGCCGCCGAAATCATCGCCGCCGCCGCCGCCGCCACCGCCGCCCCGGCTGTCGAGCAGGACGAGCTCGCCGCGGAAGCGCTGGAGGACGATCTCGGTCGAATAGCGGTCGGCGCCGGACTGGTCCTGCCACTTGCGGGTCTGGATCTGCCCCTCGAGATAGACCTTCGAGCCCTTGCGCAGGTAGGATTTGGCGACCTTGCCGAGATTTTCGTTGAAGATGACGACCCGGTGCCACTCGGTCCGCTCCTGGCGGTTTCCCTCGCGGTCCTTCCAGCTCTCGGACGTGGCGACCCGCAGGTTGACCACCTCGCCCCCGTTGTTGAGCGAGCGGCTTTCCGGGTCGTCGCCCAGATTGCCGACCAGGATCACCTTGTTGACGCCCGCCATCGAAACTCTCTCCTAAAGGCCGAGGGCGATCGCCCCCCAGTAAGTCATGCCCGCGGCCCCGTAAGCCAAGGCGAAGAGATAGCCTAGCATGAAGGCCGGCCACTTCCACCCGTTCGTCTCGCGCCTCGTCACCGCGATTGTGGATAAGCATTGCGGCGCGAAGACGAACCAGGCGAGGAAGGCGAGCGCGGTCGGAAGCGACCAGCGGCCGCGAAGCCGCTCGATCAGCGACTGGTCCGCCTTGGTCTCGTCCGGCTCCTGCACCGAATAGGCCGTGGCGAGGGAGGATACGGCGACCTCCCGGGCCGCCATGGCGGGAATCAGGGCGAGCGCGATCTCGTGGTTGAAGCCGATCGGCCGGACGACGACCTCGAGGCCGCCGGCGATCTTGCCGGCGATCGAGCTGTCGAGCGCGGTCTGGCCCGGCTTCGGCGCCGGGAAGGAGAGCAAGGCCCAGAGCAGTACGGTCGAGACGAGGATGATCGTCCCGGCCCGCTTGAGGAAGATGAGGGCCCGGGTCCACAGCCCGATCACGACGTCGCGAAGCTGGGGAAGCTGGTATTTCGGCATTTCCAGCATGAAGCCGCGCGGGGCGCCCCTGGTGACGGTGAAGCGGAGCGCCAGGGCCGCGACGAGCGCTCCGACCACGCCGAGCAGATAGAGGCCGAACAGGACCAGCCCCTGGAGGCCGAAGCCGAGGCCGATCGGCCGCGCCGGGATGAAGGCGCCGATGATGATCGCATAGACCGGGAGCCGGGCCGAGCAGGTCATCAGCGGCGCGATCAGGATGGTGGTCAGCCTGTGCTTGGGATCCTCGATCGTCCGGGTCGCCATGATCCCGGGAACGGCGCAGGCGAAGGAGGAGAGAAGCGGGATGAAGGCGTGGCCGGAAAGGCCGACCCGGGCCATCAGCCGGTCCATCAGGAACGCCGCCCGGACCATGTAGCCGGTCGCTTCCAGAAGCAGGATGAACAGGAAAAGGATCAGGATCTGCGGAAGGAAGGCGATGACCGCGCCGACTCCGGCGAGCACTCCGTCGACGAGCAGCGAGCGGAGCACGCCGTCCGGAACGGCTCCGGCGACAAGGCTTTGGGTGGCGGCGACTCCGCTCTCGATCCACGCCACAGGCGCCTGCGACCAGGCGAAGACGGCCTGGAACATGAGGAACATGACGAGTGCGAAGATGATCGGCCCGGCGAGCGGGTGTAGCGCGACGGCGTCGATCAGCTGGCTCGCCCGGCGCGCGGGGACCTCGCTGACCGTCGCCAGCCGGGCGATCTCGCGGGCGCGGCGCTGGACGGCCGAGAAGTCCTCGGCGGCGCCGTCTCCCGAGCGCAGCCGGCGGGCGGCGCCGATCGCCTCGCTCAACGCCTCCTTCAATTCGTCCATGCCGCGGCGGCGGACGGCGACGGTGGCGATGACCGGCACGCCGAGCGCCTGCTCGAGCCGCTGGGCGTCGATCTCGAGGCCGTCGCGCTTCGCGAGATCGACCATGTTGAGCGCCACCACGGTCGGAAGGCCGAGATCGATCAGCTGGAGCGCGAAGCGGAGATGGTTGTCGAGATTGCTCGCGTCGACGACGATCAGAAGGGCGTCCGGAAGCCGCTCGCCGACCTGGCGGCCGATGACGACGTCGCGGGTGACTTCCTCGTCGGGGCTCGACGGCTCCAGGCTGTAGGCGCCGGGCAGGTCGACGATCTCGATCGGGCGGCCGTCGGGAAGCGAAAGCCGTCCCGATTTGCGCTCCACGGTCACTCCCGGATAATTGCCGACCTTCTGCCGGGCGCCGGTGAGCATGTTGAACAGGGCGCTCTTGCCGGCATTGGGATTGCCGACCACCGCCACCAGCGGAAAGACGCTCACGGCGCGACCGTCTCCACCGAAACCGCCTGCGCCTGGGCCCGGCGAAGGGCGACCATCATCCGCCCGATGCGGATCGCGAGCGGGTCCTTGCCGAAGGGCGCGCCGTGAAGCGCCTCGATCGCCACGCCCTCGTCGAAGCCGAGGTTGCGGAGCCGCCGCGCATCGCCGTCCGACAGGCGCGACCAGTCGATCCCGGTCACTCGGGCGGGGGTCCGGAACGGAAGCTGATCGAGGCGCAGCGTCATCTTGCGCTATATAATGCGAATGATTAGCAATAACGAGGGGAAAGTATCGGGCGGGAGCCGGCGCCGATGAAGGGGTGGACGCGCGCGGGGGCGCGCGGCCCGCCGGCTGGTCGGTCGAGCGCGGAAATCCGGACGGTTCAGCCCGGCATGACGAAGGCCCGCAGGTCAGCCGATGGCGTCAGTCCATCAGCTTCCGCGTCAGGTAGATCATCTCCAGAGCGCTGGTGTGGGCCTGCTGCTTCAGGTTGGCGCCGGCCGCGTGGCCGCCCTCGGTATTCTCGTAATAATAGAAGGGCAGGCCCATCTCCTCCATCCGGGCGGCGAACTTGCGGGCGTGCTGGGGGCCGACCCGGTCGTCCTTGGTGGTGGTGAAGATGAACGGCTCGGGATAGGCCTTGCCCCTGCGCAGGTTCTGGTAGGGAGAGGTCTTCTCCCAGAAGGCGCGGATCGCCGGGTCGTTGTCGACGCTTCCATATTCGCCCTCCCAGGAGGCGCCGGCGGCGATCTTCGAGATGCGGATCATGTCGAGCAGCGGAACCTCGATCAGCGCCGCGTTCCAAAGCTCGGGATGCTGGGTGAAGGCGACCCCGGTCAGGAGGCCGCCGTTCGAGCCGCCGCGGATCCCGAGGCGGCGCGGAGTGGTGATCTTGCGGGCGATGAGGTCTCGTCCGACGGCGACGAAATCGTCGTAGACGATCTGCCGCTTGGTGCCGAGCCCGGCCTCATGCCACTTCGGCCCGAATTCGCCGCCGCCGCGGATGTTGGCGAGGGCGTAGACTCCGCCATGTTCGAGCCAGAGCTTGCCGTTGGTGGCGGAATAAGCCGGGGTCGAGGAGGATTCGAAGCCGCCATAGGCGTAGAGCAGGGTCGGATTGCTGCCGTCGAGCTTGATGTCCTTACGGTGCACCAGGAAATAGGGAATCCTGGTCCCGTCGCTCGACGTCGCCTCGTACTGCTCGGCGACGAGGTTCGAGGAGTCGAACTTGGCCGGCTGGCTCTTGATCTGACGCGCGACGCCGGTCGCCGCGTCGGCGAGGTAGAGCGAGGGCGGGGTAAGGAAGCTGGTGACGGAGATCAGCGCCTTGTCGTCGGTCTGGCTGACGTCGACGACCCCGACGGTGCTATTGTCCGGAAGCTGGATAGCCGAGCGCTTCCAGCTGCCCTTGGGGCCCGGCGTGAACAGGAGGGTCCGGCCGCGGACGTTGTCGAGCGTCGAGACGAGCAGGACGCCCTTCGACGCCGAGGCGCCCTCGAGCGCCTCGCGGGGTCCCGCGGCGTAGATCAGGGTCGGCTTGAGGTGCTCCGGATCCGCCTTGAGCTGGGCGAGATCGACCGAAAGCAAGGCGCCCGCCGGATAGGTCTTGGAGCCGCCCGCCGGAGTCCATTCCTCGCGGGTCTGGATGATGACCCGCCCGGCGACCATGTCGCTAAGGCTCGCCTTGGCCGGGATGCCGACCCGCCGCGGCCCCGTGGGGCCGAGGATGTAGGTTTCCGAGCTGAACGTATCGAGCGGCCGGTCGAGGACGGCGAGGGTACGGTTCTCGCCGTCGCGAAGGACGAAGGGGGTGACTCCGTAGCCGCCGTCGTTGCGGTCGGCCCGGTAGACCTCGGTCGCGGCCGAGAGCGGCTGGCCGCGCTTCAGCCGCTTGACGATGAACGGATAGCCGGTCCGGCCGAGGTCGCCGGGCGCCCATTCGCGGGCGACGAGCAAGGTGTTCTCGTCCTCCCAGGCGACTCGCTGCTTGCCTTTGGGAAGAGAAAAGCCATCGGCAACGAACTTGCCGGTGGGGAGGTCGAATTCGCGCACGGTGACCGCATCCTCGCCGCCGTCGGACAGGCTGATCAGGCACCGGCGCTCGGCCGGCCGAGCGCAGCTAAGACCCTTGTAGACCCAGTTCGCCTTCTCGGACGCGGCAAGCGCGTCGAGGTCCAGCACCGTCCGCCAAGCCGGCTGCTGCGCCTGATAGTCGGCGAGGGTGGTGCGGCGCAGAAGACCCCGGACATGGTCCGCGTCCTGCCAGAAATTGTAGACCTGACCGCCGAGGAACCGGCCGAACGGGATCCGGTCGCGCGCCTGGGCGAGGGCGAGCGCCTCGCTATAATATTGCGCGTAGCGCGGATCGGCCTCGAGCGCCGCCGTCGACTTGGCGTTGTGGCTGTTGACCCAGTCCATCGCCCGGGCGCTGGAGACGTCCTCGAGCCAGAGGTAGGGATCGTCCGAAGCGGCTCCGCTCTGGGCGAAGGCGGCGGAGGCGGCGATGGCGGTCCCGGCGAGGGCGGCGGCGAGGCAGGTCGTCTTCAACAGGCGCATGGAAATCCTTCTCCGCTTGAAAAGCCGCGTCGTCAGCGGCTTAGGCAGGTGCCGAACGATGAGCGCGATTTGGCCGTCTTGGCAAGGACGGGCAAGCCTGTAGGCTGCCGGAAAAGGGGATTTTCGATGAAGCCATATCTGCCCTTGCTCCTCGCCGCCCTGGCGGTGTCCAATGCGGCGATGGCGAAGCCGAGGCGGGAAAGTCCCGAGCAGCGGGTCGAGCGGGTGCTTTCCGCCACGCCGGTGATCGACGGCCACAACGACCTCCCCTGGGAAATTCGCGAGAGCTATGACGATTGGCGCAAGCCGCTCGACCTCGGGGCCGACACGTCCAGGCTCGAGCATCCGCTGCAGACCGATTTGCCGAGGCTCAAGCAGGGCCATGTCGGAGCGCAATTCTGGTCGGTCTGGATCCCCGTCGCGACGACCGGGGCGGAGGCGGTGAGGACGACGCTGGAGCAGATCGACGTCGTCCGCCGAATGGTCGCCCGCTACCCCGGTCGGCTCGAGATGGCGTCGACCGCCGCCGACATACGCCGGATCGAGAAGGCCGGACGGATCGCCTCGCTGATCGGCGTGGAGGGCGGGCACCAGATCGGCAATTCGCCCGCCGTGCTTCGCCAATATCATGCGCTGGGCGTGCGCTACATGACCCTTAGCCATAGCTCGAACAACGACTTCGTCGACTCGGCGACCGACGATCCGGTCCATGGCGGGCTGAGCCCGTTCGGCAAGGCGATCGTCCGGGAGATGAACCGGATCGGCATGCTGGTCGACTTGAGCCACGTCTCCGCCGACGTGATGCGCCAGGCGATCGGCCTGTCGCGCGCGCCGGTCATCTTCTCCCACTCGAGCGCCCGGGCGGTGATGGACCATCCCCGCAACGTGCCCGACGACGTCCTTGCGATGATGCCGGCTAACGGCGGGGTGGTGATGGTCAATTTCTACCCCGGCTTCCTGTCGAGCGACTATCGCGCCCGAATGGCGGCCCGGGACTCCGAGACGGCGCGGCTCAAGAACCTCTATCCGGGCCAGCCGGAGCGTCGAAAGGCGGCTCAGGACGCATGGGATCTGGCGCATCCGGTGCCGCCGGTGCCCGTCTCGCTGGTGGCGGACCATGTCGAACATATCCGCAAGATCGCCGGGATCGATCATATCGGCATCGGGTCGGATTATGACGGGATCGACGGCACGGCGCCGGACGGGATGAACGGCGTCCAGTCCTATCCCATGCTGTTCGCGGAGCTCGCCCGCCGCGGCTGGAGCGACGGGGACCTCGCCAAGCTGGCCGGCGAGAATCTGCTTCGCGCTCTGGCCCAGGCGGAGCGGGTCGCCGCCTCGCTGAAGGACGAGCCGCCGATGATCGACACGATCGAAGCGCTGGACCGCCGGTAAGGCGTGCTCCCTCTCCCCGCCGGGGAGAGGGATTTCACGCTACGGTTCCAGCGTGGGCGTCGTGTTCGGCGGACCGGCGAGCTCGGCTTCGCCGTCGTCCGCCGGAAGCACCTCGCCGTCCAGCGCCAGCGGCTCGCCGAGCCACAGCGAGTCCTCGAGATGGTCGCGCTTCTGGTTCGCTGTGTTGGGGTGGACGAGCACTGGAAGGCCGAGACGGTTGAGCATCAGCCAGGGCACGATCCGGCCGAACAAGTCCGGCGCAAAGGCGATCTGATACATCGCCCGGCTGTGCGGTCCGACCGGCCGTTCCCAGACGGTTCCGAGCCTGACCGCGAAACGCTCCGCAATGGCGGCGCGGACGGCGAGGGCGCGGTCCCGCTCGGCGGCCGGGTCGAAATAGACATGGGCGTGATAGCTGGCGATCTCCGCCACGGGACGCGGGCGCGCCGCGGCCAATTCAGCCCCACCAGCTTTCGATGAAGGCCCAGGCGACGGTGGCGACGCTGCCCAGGGCAACGAAGATCCCCACCCACAGGGGCCATTTGGGCCCGGGCGTGCGCAAGGGCTCGGTCATCATGTCACACCGCCGGGTAGCGAAGCCGGCCGAGGAACCGGCTCAAGGAGGGGAGCCGTTCGCGGCCTCGGCGCCACTGCGCCTTGGTCTTCTCGAAGCGCATGACGTCGTCGATCCTGCGGTCGAGGAAGGCTCGGGTGGTAGCGAGGCCTTCCCCCTCGTCGTCGAGATAGACGAGCTGGGTCGACCCGTAGACGCCCATCAGGATGGCGCGCTTGGTATAATGGTTGAAGTCGGTCGCCCGGTCTCCGGCGATCCGCCACATCCGGTCCGCGGCGCGCCAGCCGAGCCGCGCGGCGAGCGCGAGGTTGCCGGGCTGGGCGAGGATCGCCGCCGCGCGCCGAAGCGCCTCCTTGTGCGGATTGACGATCTCGATCCGGTACATGACCAGCGCCCGGATCCGCTCGCGGATCTTCATCGCCTCGATCCGCTCGAGCGGAAAGGCTCGGGCCATGGCGCGGTCGATGGCATCGAACCAGGCGTCGATCATGTCGGGGGCTCCGCCGGGGAAGCAGAGCCGAGCGCGGGGCGCTGGGACGCCGAGCTCGGCCGCCGCCATGGCGAGGGCCTTGTCGCTCCAGCCGTCGAACACCGCATTGGCCGGGACGAGCGGCGCGAGCGCCATCCGCAGCTCGTCGAGGGTCATGTCCTGTGGGGCCGGATCAGCCATGGCGGAGTCAATGATCCTGCCGGGGATTGGATGCAAGGGCGGGCGGGGTGGGACCGTAATGATACGGGGAGGAATCACTCGTCGTCCCAGCGCAGGCCGGGACCCCAGGGGGTGAAAGGCTCGGTGTTCTTCACCCGCTGGGGCCCCAGCCTTCGCTGGGGCGACGGTTATTCTCGCTTCTCCGGGAGTCGGATCAGGACCAGGGCGATTGCGATCAGGACCGCCCCGGCGGCGTCGGCGGTGCTCATCGTCTCGCCATAAGCGAGCCGGCCGATGACCGCCCCGGCGGCGGGCTGGGCGAGGAGTCCGAGGCCGACCACGACCGGCGAGAGGTAGCCGACGGCGTAGACGAGAAGCCCCTGGCCGATCACCTGGCTTCCGATCGACAGGATGAACAGCGGAGTCCAGTCGTCGGCGATGACCTTCTGGCCGAGCAGGTTGGCGAGGAGGAGGAGCGGAAGCGCCCCCGCCGCGGTGGCGATCGCCAGCACCGGCATCGGCGCCATCGTCTTGCGCGCGCGGTCCACCGCGACGAGGTAGCCGGTGTAAAGGAGCCCGGCGGCGAGGGTGAAAAGGTCGCCGGTGAAGTTCTTCGGCGAAAGCTCGTAGCTCGAGCCCATCAGGAGCGCGGTCCCGGCCGCGGCGCAGGCGAGCGCGAGGAGCTGAAGCTTGCGGGGAAGCCGGCGAAGGATGACGAAGCCGTAGATCACCAGGATGAAGCTCGACGCATTGCCGAACAGGCTTGCGTTGGCGAGCTTGGTCATTCCGATGCCGACATGCCAGGCGGCGAGATCCGAGGCGAAGAACAGGCCGCCCGCCGCCACCATCCCGATGAGGCCCCAGGACGGCGCCTCGCGTCCGATTTGCTGGCGCCAGGCGAAAAAGGCGAGGAACGGAATCGCGATCGCCAGCCGCCAGAAGCCGGACGCGATCGGACCGACGTCGGCGAGCCTCACCATCCACGGGCCGACGGCGAGGATGAGGTTGCCGAGGATCAGCGCCGGGAAGGCGAAGCGTCCGGGGCTCGCGGCGGGCGGGGGCGGATTTTGGTGCATCACTGACCGCGGGTCGCTAGGGCTCGCCGCCAACCCGCGTCAAGGAGCGCCGATGCCGTCTTTGTTCGATCCCATCCAACTGGGCGCCATGCTCTGCCCCAACCGCCTGGTCATGGCGCCGATGACGCGCGGCCGGGCGACCCGCGAGCATGTCCCGACCGAGCTGATGATCGATTATTACGCTCAGCGCGCCTCGGCCGGGCTGATCGTCACCGAGGGGACCGGGATCAGCCGCCAGGGGCTTGGCTGGCCCTATGCGCCGGGGATCTGGACGGCCGAGCAGATGGAGGCGTGGAAGCCGGTCGTCGGGGCGGTCCACCAGGCCGGCGGGCGAATCTTCTGCCAGCTCTGGCACATGGGCCGGGTCGTCCACCCCAGCTTCCTCGGCGGCGAAGCGCCGGTCTCCGCCTCCGCGACGACGGCGCCGCACAAGGCGCATACCTATGAGGGCCGCCAGCTTTATACCGAGGCTCGGCCGCTCGGCGCCGACGAGATCGCCGGGCTGCTCGACGACTATGGCCGCGCCGCCGCCCATGCGATCGCCGCCGGGTTCGACGGGGTCCAGCTCCACGCCGCCAACGGCTATCTGATCGACCAATTCCTTCGCGACGGCACCAATCTTCGCGACGACGATTATGGCGGGCCGGTCGAGAACCGCATCCGGCTGCTCGTCGAGGCGACGAAGGCGATCGCCGACACGGTCGGGGCGGAGCGCACCGCCGTCCGGCTCTCGCCCAACAACGAGACGCAGGGCTGCGCGGAAAGCGATCCGGAGCCCCTGTTCACCGCCGCCGCCGCCGCCCTGGCGGAGATCGGAATCGCCTTTCTCGAGCTTCGCGAGCCGGGGCCGGAGGGGACGTTCGGCAAGTCGGACGTGCCGGCGGTGGCGCCGGCGATCCGAAAGGTCTTCCCGGCGCCCCTGGTGCTCAATTCCGACTTCACGCTCGAATCGGCGCAGGCGGCGCTCGCCGAGGAACGGGCGGACGCGATCAGCTTCGGCCGGCCTTTCATCGCCAATCCCGACCTTCCAAAGCGCCTCCTCGCCAACGCGCCGCTGGAGAAGGACGTGCAGGCGACCTGGTACAGCCAGGGCGCGGAAGGCTATGTCGACTATCCGGCGCTGGAGACCGCCGCCCCTTGAGCGGCCGGGACGAACGCGGGGAGGAGGCGCCGGACTGCTTCCTCTGCGGGCGCCCGCTCGGCCGCAAGGTCGAGCGGCACCACGCGGTGCCGAAGAGCCGCGGCGGGCGCGACACGGTCCCGGTCCACCCCCTCTGCCACCGCGCCATCCACCGCGCGCTTTCGAACAAGGCGCTCGAGAAGGACTATTCCTCCGCCGAGGCGCTCCGCGCCCATCCGGAGATCGCCCGCTTCGTGGAATGGGTGGCCGGCAAGGATCCCGACTTCCACGTTCCGACGCGAAGGCCGCGCGGATGAGGCGCCTTGCCCTCCTCGCCCTCGTCCTCGGGCTCGGGCTACTGGCTTTCGCCTATCGGGAAGCGACGGCGGACCCGATCGTCCGGCGGATCGCCGTCACCCTTCCCGATTGGCCGGAGGGCGCGGCGCCGGTCCGGGCGCTGCTCCTCTCCGACATCCACGTCGGCGGACCGGACATGCCGCCGGAGCGGCTCGCCCGGATCGTCGCCCAGGCCAATGCGCTCCGGCCCGACGTCGTCCTGCTCGCCGGAGACTTCATCAGCGACAAGAGGAGCGGCACGCGCGATTACCCCTATCCCGTCGCGCTCGCCCCGCTGAAGGCGCTTGCGCCGAGGCTCGGCACCGTCGCGGTGCTCGGCAATCACGATCATTGGAAGAACGCGGCCGAGGCGCGGTCCGCGCTTCGGGCGGCGGGGATCCGTGTGCTCGACAACGACGCCGCCGAAATCGGCCCGCTGGCCGTCGGCGGACTCGACGATGCCTTCACCGACCATTCCGACCTGCCTCGCACGCTGACGAGGATGGCGCGGCTGCCGGGCGCGAAGCTGGTGCTCAGCCACGATCCCGATCCGTTCGCCGATCTCCCGGCCGAGGCGACCCTGATGGTCGCCGGCCACACCCATTGCGGCCAGATCGTCCTGCCGATCTGGGGGCCGCTCTCGACCCAGTCGGGCTATGGCCGCCGCTACGCCTGCGGGGTGGTGCGGGAAGGCGGCAGGACTCTCGTCGTCTCCGCCGGCCTCGGCACGAGCATCCTGCCGCTCCGACTCGGCGCTCCGCCCGACCTATGGCTGATCGAGCTAAGCGGCCGCTAGGCCCGGCTCAGGCGAGGCGAAGGGCGCTCAAGCCGACGGCGAGCCCGGCCAGAAGGAGAAGGATTCCGGCGCCGATACGGATCGCGCGGATCGGCACGGCCGCCGCGAAGCGATCGCCGAGCGCCGCGGCGGGGACGCTGGCGAGGAAAACGCCCGCCGTCGCGCCCGCCGCGGCGAGCGCCAGCGAGTCGTATTGGGCGGCGAGGGCGGCGGTGACGAACTGGGTCTTGTCGCCGAATTCGAGCAGGAAGAAGCAGCCGAAGGCGGTCAGGAACGGTCCGACCCGCCAGGTCGCGCCCATGTCGGGGGTCTTGGAGCGGAACAGGGCTCCGGCGCCGGCCAGGATGAGGGCGATTCCGACGATCAGCGACACGGCGCGCGGGGTCACCATCCCATGGAGGAGGGTTCCGCCAAAGGCCGCGAGCAGCGAATTGGCGAGCGCTCCGGCGGCGACTCCGGCAATCACCGGCAGCGGGCGGCCATAGCGCGCTCCGAGCGCGGCGACGAGCAGCTGGGTCTTGTCGCCCCACTCGGCGAGCAGGGCGGCGACGAAGGTGGTGAGAAGCGGCTCCAAGTCAGCAGAGTCGGACGGAGACGGAGGCGAGCATAGCCTCCTCCGCCGCCGGATCGATCCGGTCGCAGCCGATCGCGTCCTGGAGGCGCGACAGATAGAGGGCGGCCGGGCCGGCGCGATGGCCGCGGACGCCGCTCTCGCCGACCGAGCGTTCGAGCGCCTCGGCGAGCGCCACCACCGGCGCCATCCCGTAGGCGGCGGCGAGCCGGCGCAGGCCCTCGACGCTTTCGGTGAAGTCGCGCGCCGAGCTGCGCAAAGCGAGCGCCCGGAGCAGGTCCAGCCGCTCGCACAATTCGGCCCGGACGACCATCATCGCATCGTGATCCGCTCGCATGTCCCGCTCCCTCGCGCTGGCGACGAAGCGACGATGCGCCGATATGGTTACTGGAAGGTTACCGCTCGGCGCCCTTGACATGACGGCTCGCGCGCGGCAGAGGCGGCGGCGCATATGAGCGGCGGGAACGCCGCTTTATTTTTTCGCGAAACCCCAATTCGAGAGGCTGTCATGGCCAAGCCGACCACGGTCAAGATCAAGCTCGTCAGCACCGCCGACACCGGCTTCTACTATGTGACGAAGAAGAATCCGCGCAACATCACCGAGAAGATGACCTTCCGGAAATACGATCCGGTCGCGCGCAAGCATGTCGACTTCAAGGAAGCCAAGATCAAATAATCTCCCCCTCTCCCCTCCGGGGAGAGGGAAGAGCCGCGCAGCGGCGAAGGGAGAGGGGGAGTCACGAACCCCCGAGGGGAGTCGGACTCCCCCTCTCCCCGGCCCTCTCCCCGGAGGGGAGAGGGAGAAGCCTACCGGCTCGCCCCGTCATACTCCGTCACCTTCAGCGCCGCGAGGTCGATTCCCTCGGCGCACCTTAGGTTGATCTCCACCATCGCCCTGCCGTCCGGGCCGGTGCCTTGCGCGAACGGCGCGCAGCCGCACGTCCCGCAGAACTGGTGCCGGATGTTGCCGGTGTTGAACGTGTAGACCCGCACGTCCTCGTCCGACCCTTCGAAATGGAAGCGGTCGGGCGTGGTGAAGTGGTGAAGCGCGCCGGTCCGGCGGCAGATCGAGCAATTGCAGGAAAGCGCCTCGGTGGGCGGGTCCTCGTCCACCATATAGGCGAGCCGGCCGCAGTGGCAGCTACCCTTGAAGCTCATCCTCTCCTCCTTCTTCCGACGTCGCCTCAAGCGCGCCCGCGAGCGCGGCGAGGACGTGGCTCCAGCCGCGCTCCATCTGCTCCGCGGTGGCCGGTGCGTCCGCCCTTCGGGTCTGGACGAGGCTGAGGTCGCAGCCTTCCTCTGCCGGCGCGATGGCGATCGACACGCGCTCCTCCTCCGGGCCGTAATTCAAGACGGCCAGCGTGAAGACCAGCCGCTCCGGCCGCTCCACCGCCTCGTAGGTGCCGGCGTGGACGAACTCCTCGTCGCCGCGCGCCTCGACGATCTCCCACCGGCCTCCCGCCCGGGGCTCGATCGCGACTCGGCGCATCTCGCCCTCGGGGGTGGCGAACAGCCACCGGCCGGCCGTCTCCGGGTCGAGCCACGAGTCGAACACGCGCTCGGCGGGCGCCTCGAAATGGCGGGAGACGCGCACTTCCTCCGGCTCGGCCGGCGGGACCGGATCCGGCTCCGGTTCGCGGCGCGGCGCGGCGAGCAGGGCGCGGACGGCCTCGACGAACCGGACCACCGAGATCGGCTTCGAGACATAGCCTTCGGCGCCGGCGGCGCGGATCCGCTCCTCGTCGCCCTTGGCGGCATAAGCGGTGACCGCCATGATCGGGATATGGCGGAGCCCGGCATCCGCCTTCAGCTGCTCGATCAGCTCGAGCCCGCTGATATACGGCATCTGGATGTCCATGACGACGAGATCGGGGCGAAAGGCGCGGGCGCGCTCGACGGCCTCGCGCCCGTCCCTGACCGGCTCGGCGGTATAGCCGTGCGCGCGCAGAAGGTCGCAGAACAGCTTCAGATTGAGTTCGTTGTCCTCGACAACCAGGATTTTTTGTCCCACCGGCGCATCCCTAGGCCATGCTCAAGGATCGCACAAACCCGCCCGACTCCGAAGCCCTCGCGCTTTCCGCGCTGGCCTGGACGCTTGCCGACCCGGACCGCGCGGAGCGGCTGCTGGCGCTGACCGGACTCGCTCCGGACGACCTTCGCCAGCGGCTCGGCGAACCGACGACCCTCGCCGCGGCGCTCGGCTTCCTGGAGGCGCACGAGCCGGACCTCGTCGCCTGCGCGGAGGCGCTGGGCGTGCCCCCCGCCGCGCTGGTCGACGCCCGCCGGAGCCTCGAGCGATGAGCGGGAGGCCGCTTCTCGTCACCGACTGCGACGAGGTCCTTCTCCACATGGTCTCGCATTTCGGCGAGTGGCTGGCGGAAGCGTTCGGAATGAGCTTCGACCTCACCGCGCCGGGCTTTCGCGACGCGCTTCGCGATTCCGACGGGGCGCCGGTGGCGGCGGAGCGGGTCTGGCCGCTGCTCGACTCGTTCTTCGAAGGCGAGATGCACCGGCAGAACGTCGTGCCGGGCGCCGTCGAGGCGCTCCGAAGGATCGGCCAGGCGGCCGACATCGTCGTCCTCACCAATATCGGCGACCGCTTCCAGGCCGGGCGGGTGGAGCAGCTGGAGCGGTTCGACATCCGCCACCGAGTGCTCTGCAACCGAGGCGGCAAGGGTCCGCCGCTCACCGAGCTGCTCGGCGAGATGGACCCCTCGGCGACGGTGTTCGTCGACGACCTCGCCGTTCATCACCAGTCGGTGGCGCAGCATGCGCCGCAGGTCTGGCGGCTTCACATGATCGCCGAGCCCCGGCTCGCCGCGCATACCCCGCCCGCGCCCTTCGCCCACGCCCGGATCGATGTGTGGGAGGAGGCGGCGGAGTGGATCGAAGACCGTTTCCGCGAGGGACCCGCAACCGCGAAGGAGCAGACGTGACCGGAACCATCTTCATCACCGGCGCCACATCCGGAATCGGCGCCGCCGCCACCCGCCGCTTCGCCGCCGGCGGGTGGCGGGTGGTCGGCACCGGCCGCCGCCGCGACCGGCTCGACTCGATCGCCGGGGAACTGGGCGAGGCCTTCCAACCGCTGGCGCTCGACATGCGCGATGCCGAAGCGCTCGACGCGGCCATCGCCGGCCTTCCCGAGCGGTTCGCGGGGATCGACCTGCTGCTCAACAATGCCGGCCTGGCGCCGCCGCTCGCGGCTCTGCAGGAATCGGACCTCGAACCCTCGATCCAGTCGATCGAGACCAACGTCACCGGCCTCGTCGCGCTCACGCGGCGGCTTCTGCCGGTCCTGATCGAGCGCCGGGGCGCGGTGATCAACCTAAGCTCGGTCGCCGCGACCTACCCCTATCGCGGCGGCGCGGTCTATGGCGGGACCAAGGCGTTCGTCACCCAATTCTCCCTCGACCTTCGCTCCGACCTCCACGGCACGGGAGTGCGGGTGACGTCGATCGAGCCGGGGATGATCGAGACGGAATTCACCCTGGTCCGCAACGGCTGGGACGAGGCGGCGTCGGACGCGCTCTATCGGGACATGGACCCGATGACCGCCGAGGATCTCGCCGAGACCCTGTGGTGGGTCGCGAACCTCCCTCCCCACGTCAACGTCAACCGGCTGGAGCTGATGCCGGTCAACCAGTCCTTCGCAGGCTTCCAGGTGGCTCGGAAGGATTGATCCCCCCTCCCTGCGTGCAGGGAGGGGAGCGCGCTTGCACCTGTGTCTCGCCTCGTGTATTATGTCTGCAACACACTGGGGAGAGTGACATGCGCGCAGCCTTGATGATGAGCCCGATGCTTCTGCTGGCGGGGTGCAATCTCGCCGGCGGCCACGATCGCGACCAGGCGGAGAGCGGCCGGTTCGAGAAGCGCGACGTCCAGGTCGCCGGCGCCTTCGACAGCATCGCGCTAGGCGGATCGCAGAACGTGATCGTCGCGGTCGGCGGCGCTCCGTCGGTTCGGGTCGAAGGCGATTCGGCGCTTCTCGACCGGCTCGAGATCACGGTTCGCGGAAGCGCGCTCCATATCGGCTACAAGAAGGACAGCGGCTGGTCGTGGGGCTTCAGCCACGACCGCAAGCCGGTGACCGTCTACGTCACCGCGCCGTCGATCAAGGCGGCGGAGATCGGCGGATCGGGCGACATCAAGATCGACAAGGTCGAGGGCGGGGACTTCGCCGGATCGATCGGCGGCTCGGGCAATATCGACGTCGCCGCGATGAAGGTCGGGGAGGCCCGGTTCGAGATCGCCGGCTCGGGCGGCGTTCGCGCCGCCGGCTCCGCCGACAGCGCCCGGATGTCGATCGCCGGATCGGGCGACATCGACGCCAGCGGCCTTCAGGCGCGGACCGCGAAGGTCGAGGTGGTCGGCTCCGGCGACGTGCGCGCCCGCGCCAGCGAGACGGCGGATATCTCGGTAGCCGGGTCCGGCGACGTCGAGCTTTCCGGCGGCGCCAAGTGCAGCGTCCACAAGATGGGCTCCGGCAACGCGCGCTGCTCCGCCTGACAGGGTTAGCGCGCCCTTAACCCGAGCCGGGCATGGTCGGGGCATGACCCGAGCCGCGCCCGCCTTTTTCCTGCTCCTCGCCGCCGCCGCCGCCGCCGCACCCGCGGCGGCGCAGGAGCGCCGCTATTCCGTCACCGATTTCGACCGCATCCAGGTCGACGGCCCCTATGAGGTGGTCCTGACCACCGGCCGCTCGTCCGCGGCGCGCGCCGTCGGCTCGTCGGCGGCGATAGACCGGATCACCGTCGAGGTGCAGGGCCAGACCCTTCGGATCCATGCCAACCGCTCCGCCTGGGGCGGCTATCCCGGACAGCAGCAATCGGGGCCGGTGCGGATCGAGGTCACGACCCGCGACCTTTCCACCGCGACGGTGATCGGCGCCGGCAGCCTCTCCGTCGACCGGGCGCGCGGCCTCCGCCTCGCCCTCGCCGTGTCGGGAAGCGGCCGGATCTCCGTCGGCCGGCTCGACACGGACAATCTGACCCTGACCCTGCGCGGCTCGGGCCGGTTGACCCTCGCCGGCACCGCCAAGAAGGTCGACGCCAATCTCGTCGGAAGCGGCGACCTCGACGCCGTCCGGCTCGCGGCCGACGATGTCGACCTCTATTCGGAAACGTCGGGCGGTGTCGCCCTCACCGCCCGCCGCTCGGCGAAGGTGCGCGCCGCCGGCGTGGGGGAAGTGACGATCGGAGGGGGCGCCGCCTGCACCGTGACGGGAGTCGCCTCCGGCCAGGTGCATTGCGGCGGGTAGGGTCGAATCGCACCTGCCGTCATGCCGGACTTGATCCGGCATCCACCTTCTTCCCACCGTCGCCAAAGAAGGTGGACCCCGGATCAAGTCCGGGGTGACGATCATATTCGGATCGCGCCCTAGATCAGCATCAGCGCCGACAGCTTGGCGCTTAGCTGCGGCGGCAGCTCGGCGAGGCCCGAATCGTCGCCGTCAAGATCCTCCGGAGCGTCGGCTCCGGCGAGGTAGCGCCAGCCCTGGTGGGCGCGAAGCGGCACCGAGCGGACCGGGACGAGCTCGGGCGACAGCCGGATGATCGTCTTGCGGTCGCTCGGGCGGCTGTCGAAGCCGATGATCGCCTGGCGGGCCGCGATGCGGTGCTTCAGGATCCAGTAGAGCGAGCCGCCGATCAGCTCGTCGGCGCGCTTGGGCATGAACCGGGTGACGAGGGGCACGATCCCGTCGGTCACCCGAAGCAGCTGGCGCCGTTCCAGGGTCACGATGCTGGCGCAGTTGAACGCGACCTTGGAGAGGTGGAGCGGGTGGGGCGCGGATCGGGGCTGGGGCTGGAGGCAGTTACTTTCGGGCACGATCTTCGTCACTTAGCCGCTTCGTGCGGGAAAGTAACTGTCCCCATTTCGCGGTGTCCCCAGCTCGCGGTCGCCTAGCCGACCAGGCCGGACGCGGTCGCGAAGCCGAGGAAGATGAGGAAGCCCATCGAATCGGTGACCATGGTGACGAAGACGCTCGACGCCACCGCCGGGTCGGCGCCCGCCCGTTCGAGCGCGACCGGAAGCATCACTCCGGCGAGGCCGGCGATGACGATATTGGTCACCATCGCCGCGGCGATCACCGCGCCGAGGATCGGGTTCCAGAAGAACAGGCCGACCGCGGTTCCGATCAGCAGCGCGATCGTCACGCCGTTGAGGCAGGCGACCCGGATCTCGCGGACGATCGCGCGCATCCGGTTCGACTGGGTGAGCTGGTTGGTGGCGAGCGCGCGGACCGTCACGGCGAGGGTCTGGGTGCCGGCATTGCCGCCGACTCCGGCGACGATCGGCATCAAAGCGGCGAGCGCCACCATCTTGGCGATCGTGCCTTCGAACGAGGCGATGATCGTCGCCGGGACGACGGCGGTGCCGAGATTGGCGATCAGCCAGCGCACCCGCGCCTTGTAGCTTTCGAGGATCGGCTGGTTGATGTCGCCCTCGTCGCCCGCGCCGGACATGAGGAGGACGTCCTCGGACGCCTCCTCCTGGATGATGTGGACGATATCGTCGACCGTGATCATCCCGACGAGGCGGCCGGCCTGGTCGATCACCGCGGCCGAGATCAGGGCGTATTTCTGGAATCGAAGGGCCACTTCCTCCTGGTCCATGTCGACCGGAATCAGAGTCTGCTCGCGCTTCATCAGGTCGGCCATGGCGACCTCGCGCCGGGCCCTAAGCACCCAGGAGAGCATGCACGTTCCGACCGGATGGTGCTGCGGATCGACGACGAACACTTCCCAGAAATCGGTGGTCAGGTCCTCGCCGGCGCGCAGATAGTCGATCACCTGCCCGACCGTCCAATGCTCGGGCACGGCGATCAGGTCGCGCTGCATCAGCCGGCCGGCCGATTCCTCCGGATAGGCGAGCGCCTCCTCGATCGCCGCCCGGTCGTCGGGATCGAGCTCGCGAAGGACGGCGCGCTGCTCGTCCTCCTCGAGATCCTCGATCATCGCGACGGCGTCGTCCGTCTCCATCTCTCCGGCGAGGTCGGCGACCTGGCGCGGATCGAGCGCCTCGACCAGCTCCTCGCGGACATGGTCGTTCATCTCGGCGAGCACGTCGGCGTCGAGTATGTCGGCCAGCGCTGTGGCGAGCAGCGGCCGGTCGTCGGGGCCGACCAGCTCGAACAGGTCGGCGACGTCGGCGGGGTGGAGCGGCTCGACCATCGCCCGGGCGCCGGCGGCGTCGCCCGCCTCCACCCGCTCGATCACCTCGCGGACGAAATCGGGCTTCAGCCGGTCGTCCTCGTCGAGCCGGGTGTCTGCCGGGGCCGGAGCGGACGCGGCGAGGGCTGGCGCGAGGGTCGGCGCTTCGGGATCGCTCTCGCTCATCGCCCTCTCCTGCCGGTGCCCCTGGAACGGACGTTCCCTAGGCCCGCCGTTCCGCCCTGTCGAGATTTCGCCGGACGCGGACGGAAATCCCCTCTCCCCGGCGGGGAGAGGGTAGGGAGAGGGGGCTCGGCTTGCGCGACTGGCCTCCGACGCCGAACCCCCTCACCCCAGCCCTCTCCCCCAAGGGGAGAGGGGGAGATAGGGTGGCACCGCTACCGACATTCCCCTAAGGGCGCTTCCACATTCTCCTGGAGACCCAAGCCATGGCCAACGAACTCAACACCCTCGTCCTCAACCTGGATAGCGGCGGCGACGTCGTCATCCGTCTGCGTCCCGATCTCGCTCCGGGCCATGTCGAGCGCATCCGCGAGCTCGTCCAGGAAGGCTTTTACGACGGGGTCGTCTTCCACCGGGTGATTCCCGGCTTCATGGCGCAGGGCGGAGACCCGACCGGGAGCGGAATGGGCGGCTCGGACAAGCCGAACCTCAAGGCGGAGTTCAGCAGCGCTCCGCACGTCCGCGGAGTCGCCTCGATGGCCCGCTCGCAGAACCCGAACAGCGCCAACAGCCAGTTCTTCATCTGCTTCGACGACGCCCGCTTCCTCGACAACCAGTATACCGTCTGGGGCGAGGTGACCGAGGGCATGGAGCATGTCGACGCGCTCCCCAAGGGCGAGCCGCCGCGCGAGCCCGGCAAGATCGTCAAGGCGAGCCTGAAGCCCTGACGTGACGGCCCGGCCGGTCACCCTCGTCACCGGCGCCTCGGCCGGGCTCGGAGTCGAATTCGCCCGCCAGTGCCGGGCGAAGGGACAGGAGGTCGTTCTGGTCGCCCGGCGGCGGGAACGGCTGGAGGCGCTGGCGGGGGAGCTGGCGGGGGAGCTGGGCGGAGCGCATGTCGTCGCCGCCGATCTCTCCGACCCCGGCGCCCCGGAGCGGCTTCTCGAGGAGGTCGAGTCGCTCGGCCTGACCGTCGAGACGCTGGTCAACAATGCCGGCTTCGGCGCCGCCGGCCGGTTCGACTTGCTGCCGGCCGAGCGCCAGGCGGAGATGATCGACCTCAACGTCCGGGCGCTCACCCTGCTCTGCCGCCTCGCCCTCCCGGCGATGCTGTCGCGCGGCCGGGGCTTCATCCTCAACGTCGCCTCGACCGCCGCCTTCCAGGCCGGGCCGAACATGGCGGTCTATTATGCCGGCAAGGCGTTCGTCCTGTCGCTGACCGAGGCTCTGCACCAGGAGACGAAGGGGACGGGCGTCCACGTCACCGCCTTGTGCCCCGGTCCGACCGCGACCGAGTTCTTCGAGGTGGCGGGCGCGGCCGACGGGCGGCTGGCGAAGATCGCGACCGACCCGGTCGCGGTGGTCCGCGCCGGCCTGGAGG